>ULNB01001643.1_pt1 | contig 31662 bp, 26 predicted proteins | sample 1951811 | NCBI WGS metagenome assembly ULNB01 (sample SAMEA4835566, study PRJEB28245) | human gut metagenome | biome: gut microbiome; material: fecal sample | place: Denmark | collected 2008
CCGATCTTTTCTCGCAATTGATTGATGAAAATACAGGTGGTATTGGTCTTGCTAATAGTTGCAGTCAACTTTCGAAGGGCCTGACTCATCAGCCGTGCCTGTAAGCCGACCTTATTGTCACCCATATCACCTTCTATTTCTGCCTTGGGAGTTAAAGCCGCAACGGAGTCTACGACCAAGATATCAATAGCCGAAGAGCGAATCAGCTGATCCGCGATCTCCAGAGCTTGCTCTCCATTATCTGGCTGTGAGATCCAAAGGTTATCAACATCAACGCCAAGTTTAGAAGCATAAAAACGATCAAAGGCATGTTCTGCATCAATAAAGGCAGCAATGCCAGCTCTCTTTTGTGCCTCTGCAATTGCATGGATAGCCAATGTCGTCTTACCCGAACTTTCCGGACCGAAGATCTCAATGATACGACCCCGTGGGTAGCCACCTACCCCTAAAGCCGCATCCAGCCCGATACTACCGGTAGGGATGACGTCTACTTGTTCTATTTTCTCGTCGCCGAGTTTCATAATAGAGCCCTTGCCAAAGTCTTTTTCTATCTTAGACATGGCAGCCTGAAGTGCCTTCAGTTTACCTTCCTGGGCTTCCAAGGCTTCTTCGTTTCCTTCTTTTTTTGCCATAGTTTTGAATGTATAAAGGGGTTAGTAATAGTTTTGCTTACAGCTCAAGATCCCCATCGAACACTTCATTCCAAGGTAGGCCTTGCTTATTCAGTTGTTCCATAAATGGATCCGGATCGAACTCCTCGACGTTCCACACTCCTGGCTTACGCCAGATGCCCTTACAGAACATCATTGCTCCGATCATGGCCGGCACGCCAGTAGTGTAGCTGACGCCCTGCATGCCTGTTTCCTGATAGGCATCCTGATGCTTGCAATTGTTATATATATAATAGGTATGTTCTTTCCCGTCTTTGATACCGCGGATACGGCAACCGATAGAAGTCTCTCCATCGTAGTGCTCTCCAAGATCCTGAGGATTAGGGAGCACGGCCTTTAAGAACTGCAACGGAACAATCTTTACCTTCACCATTTTACCGGACCCATCTGCCAACGGTGCCTCATAGGTAACCTCGTCAATGCGAGACATGCCTAAGTTCTGGATACAGTCTAAATAGGTAAGGTATTGTTGACCGAAAGTCATCCAAAACCGAGCTTCCTTGATCGTCGGATAATTCTTGACCAAGCTCTCAAGCTCTTCATGGTGCATCAGATAACTTTCACGGGGACCGATGTTCGGATACGTGAGAGGCTTATGAATTTCCAAGGGATCCGTCTCAATCCACTTCCCATCCTTATAATAGAGACCTTTCTGGGTGATCTCCCGAATATTGATCTCAGGATTGAAATTCGTTGCGAACGCCTTATGATGGTTGCCTGCATTACAGTCGACAATGTCGAGCTGTGTTATTTCGTCAAAGACATGTTTGGCTGCATAGGCAGTAAAGATTCCACTAACCCCCGGGTCAAAGCCACAACCGAGGATTGCTGTCAACCCAGCTTTCTCGAATCTGTCTTTATAGGCCCATTGCCATGAATATTCGAAATGGGCCTCATCCTTTGGCTCGTAATTGGCTGTATCCATATAGTTGACGCCACATGCGAGGCATGCGTCCATGATGGTCAAGTCCTGATAGGGAAGAGCCAGATTGAGTACCAGTTCAGGCTTATAGCTGTTGAGCAGTGCTTTCAACTGCTCTACGTCATCAGCGTCCACCTCTGCAGTTTGGATATCCATCTGATAGCCTTTATCATGGATACTCTTCACAAGCCTGTCACATTTTTCCTTGTGATGACTGGCTATCATGAACTCAGTAAATACATCCGTGTTCTGCGCAATTTTAAAAGCCGCAACCGTAGCAACGCCACCGGCGCCAATCATTAAAACTCTACTCATGATTATAATGCTTAAACGTTATTATTATTTGATTTCATCTGCCTTAATGCCAAGGGCACTCATTAAGGAATATCCTAAGATCTCCTGATGGAAATTGCCACCTTGCATCGGCTGCATGGAAAATACCGTGATCCGTTTTGTATCATCCTCCAGATAATGCAAGGCACCACGGATCTTATCATAGATATCTCCCTCGTCCGCATTGGGGATTACCATCACGCGCTGTATATCTTTTTGAGCGATAACCGTATTCAGTATATCTATGATGTAGTCGTCTTTGCTGACGACATTCTCTACGGGAAAGGACGTGAAGATAAATTCCCCCAGGCTGTCCCTGAAGGCCATCCCCGTCAACTCATCTTCATACTTTGCCGGTTGGAAGTTCTCCAACTTAAGACTACCCTTCTGGTGGAGCAATATGACCTGTGTCTCATGATCCCCTTCCCGGATTCCCCCGTCAAGGGCAACGCAATCTATCCAATGGGCCATGTCTGCCCGAGGTATTTTCCTCCCTATTATCCTTTCGAAGTTTACGATAAGGTCAAAAGCCACCTGGTCGAGATAGTCGGCATCGACTATGATCATATTTTCGCTCCAATGGATATCATTTGTATTTTGTGCATTCATGTGGACAAAGATACATTAATTTATTCAATTATCAAAAGTTTTAGATTAAAAATCAATTCTTTATGTGTCCAATGTCAGATTATATTGTATCTTTGCATCATCAAAGGAACTATTAACAAGAAAAAAGATGAAAAGTATTTTGGAAGGTCGCCCAGCCTTAAAGAAGGAAATTGAGAAAATAGCCGAGGTAGCCGGATATCTTTGGCAAAATGGATGGGCAGAACGCAATGGTGGTAACATTACCGTAAACATAACGGATCTTGTAGATGATGAAATCAAGTCTTTGCCTGCGATCAGTGAGGTTAAGCATATTGGGGTCACGTTACCTTGCCTGAAAGGTTGCTATTTCTTCTGCAAGGGAACAGGGAAGCGTATGCGCGACTTAGCACGATGGCCGATGGACAACGGATCAATCATCCGCATTCTCGATGATTGTGAGAGCTATGTGATAATTGCTGATCATCCCGTAAATCCTACCAGTGAAATTCCAAGCCATCTCTCTGTGCATAACCGTCTGATAGAAAAGGGATCAGCCTATAAAGCCACGGTCCATACACATCCTATCGAACTGATTGCCATGAGCCATAACAAGAAGTTTATGGAGAAGGATGTCCTGACCAAAATACTATGGAGCATGATACCAGAAACAAAGGCATTCTGTCCACTGGGACTCGGCACCGTACCTTATGCTCTCCCAGGGAGTGTAAAACTGGCTGATACAACCTTACAGGAATTAGAGGATTACGATGTGGTCTTGTGGGAAAAACATGGCGTCTTTGCCAAAGGACTGGATGTCATGGATGCTTTCGACCAGATTGATGTGTTGTCCAAGAGTGCTAAAATCTATATCGATGCAAAATGTATGGGCTTCGAGCCAGATGGCATGACGGATGAGCAGCTTAAGGAAATGTCTGTAGCTTTCCACCTTCCTAAATAATACAAAAGGCTCTGCCGTTTGATACCATAAAGGGATGTCCTTGTGAAGGAGGAACATCCCTTTATGCTTGAATTAATCTTTATACCAATTGGGGAAGGAAGCAGGAGGTCAACAAGATAATAATGCCAATGACCAACACCATGATCGTCTGCTTTGAGCAGCCTTTCCATTCTTTCAAAATGATACCCCAGACATTGGAAAAGACCACATTGAGTGCCATAAGAATACAGAACGACAACGTCATCAAGGTCGGTGAAGATTTAAGGAAGCCTTTTCCTAATGAAAGCCCAAAGAACTGACTATACCAAAGAGCACCAGCAAGTAAACAGAAGAAAGCATTATTCAACCACACACTGCCCTTCTTGTAATCTCCCCAAGTGTGGTTCCTCTGATTCTGATAAAGACAATAAATAGCATTCGTTAGGAATCCCCCAAAGGTTACCAACAATGTCGCGGGCAAAGTCTTGAACATCGGATGGGTCAGATCGCCGAAATTGATATCTTTACCAAACTCAAGTCCGACATTGAAGCATCCACTCATAAAGCCTGCCAACAAAGCAATGACAATACCCTTGGGGAAATTAAAGTCTCTGACTGCAGCTTTCTTCTCTTCTTCTGAGAGGGATGCCGACTTCATTGAACCGGCAATGCCAATAATAGCGATGCCCACTAAAGTGACGATCACGCCCAAAATCACGGAAAAGGTTAAAGCCCTCAATGCGTTCAGCTCTGGAAAAAATATGTTCAAGAGAATGGGTCCCATGATCGTACCAAGTCCAGCACAGGTACCCAGTGCAATAGACTGTCCGAGAGCCACGCCCAAATAACGCATGGAGAGTCCAAAAGTCAGGCCTCCCACCCCCCAAAGTACGCCGAACAATATAGTCATCCAAAAATGGAATGATGGCGACTGGGCAAAGAGCTCGAGCAAAGAATAACCTGGCGGGACTGCAAGCAAGGCTCCTAAAATAGGAAAGACCAACCAGGCAAATACTCCTTGGACGATCCAATAGCTCTCCCAACTCCAGTCCTTGATCTTGTTAATAGGGACGTAACAACTTGACTGACAAAAGGCACCGATGGCGATGATAAGTAATCCTATCGTTATTTCCATATCATAAAAACTGGGATTCCCTCCTAACCGAATAGAAGGGAACGAGGATTATTCTAACTTAGTTTCTTTTGGACAGGACGTCTCTCTCATACTGTTCAACAGCCGGGATGAACTCCTCTCCTACCGGAATGTCGTTCTTATAGTTATAATAGTCATAGACAGCCCCAAATGGCAATGTTTTCTCTTCCTCCAAGAGTGCCAGGCGTTCAAAGAGCTTACCCTCATCCTCATACTTGCGCAAAAGATCCAAAGGCTCAAGAAATGCCGAGAGCAATGACTTCTGTACAGCACGGACGCCGATGATGTAAGCCCCTATACGATTGATGGATGCATCAAAGTAATCAAGTCCGATATGGGCTCGTTCCAGGCAATTAGCGCGTACCAATTCCAGGAAAAGATTCCGTGTATTGTCATCGAACAGAGTAACATGGTCGGAATCCCAGTGCATGGGACGACTGACATGGAGCATAAGTTCTGGAACGAAAAGCAGTAAGGAACTGACTGCATCAGACACGTTTTCTGTGGGCTCATAATGCCCTGTATCCAAGGTATAGATGACATTTTTCTTAGCACAATAGCCAGCATAAAAATCATGCGATCCCACGGTATATGCTTCCAGTCCGATTCCAAACAATTTCGCTTCCAAACAGGTTTTCATATCCGGTAGGTTCTCTGACAAGATCTCATCAAGGCTCTCTTTTAAAATCTGACGATAACGCATCCTCTCTACCGTAAGGTCCTTGCTGCCATCATGTACCCAAATGTTCATCATGCAAGGATTGCCCTGTGCCTTGCCCATGGCATTGGCAATCCGACGACAACGCTTGGTATGCTCAATCCAAAATCCGCGAATTTCCGGATCTGGATTAGAAAGGGTCAAATAACCACTCTTAGGATGAGAAAAAGAGGTGGAATTAAAATCCAAGCTGAGCCCTTGCTGCTTTGCCCAATCCATCCATCCTTGGAAATGCTTGATCTCTACCTGATCTCGGTCGACGAATCCTCCCCCAAATTCTCCATACGTATCATGGAGATTCAAGCGGAACTTGCCACCCAACAAAGACACGACTTCTTCGATGTCCTGCCTCAGTTCCTCGATATTACGAGCCCTGCCCGGATAATTACCCGTAGTCTGAATGCCACCTGATGCAGCTTCGCCACGTTCAAAACCCACAACATCATCTGCCTGCCAGCAATGCAGGGAAATAGGGGTTTTCTGTAAAGTTTCAATGGCACGGTCAGTGTCTACGCCAATTTGAGCATAACGCTCTTTGGCAACTTGATAAGCTTTTTCGATTAATTCTGATTTCATTCTGTTTGTTATTTGTTTTGGGTTATTGCCAAGTACTTCTGATAAGCTTTGTCCCAGGTTTCTGGATCCTGAGGCTCAAATTTCTTCGGCTCTATGCTATTGGCAATGATCTTTCTCATTTCCCAGATATCTTTAACAAGTCCTGCAGCCTTTGCTTGCAGCATGATATTGCCAATGGCTGTGCCTTCCTGGGGGCCGGCAAGAACAGTAACGCCACAGGAACTGGCTGTAAACTGATCCAGGAAATAATTCTTAGAGCCTCCCCCTACAATATGGAGCACGTTGATGTCGAAAGGCGCAAACTCCCTCAAATATCCCATCACTTGCCGATAGCGCAATGCCAGGGAGTCGAATATGCAACGACAAATCTCAGCGACACTCTGCGGAACGGGCTGATGGGTGTTCCGGCAATAAGCTTGTATCGCCTCAATCATGGATGAGGGGTTCGCGAACATAGGATCATCTGGATTAATGAGGCTCTTGAATCCCTCTACCTTCATGGAATCCTCTTGCAATTGCAGGTGGCTCTTTGCACGCACTTCATCCGGCCATTCCTTCCGGCAACGTTCATAAAGCCACATGCCACAGATATTCTTTAAGAAGCGTGTCGTACCTTCAACGCCACCTTCATTGGTAAAGTTGAGCGTATAGCTCTTTTCATTGATGATCGCTTCCCGGCTCTCTATTCCCATCAGGCTCCAAGTCCCGGAACTCAGGTAAGCGAACTTCTCATCTTGGGCGGGCACGGCAGCAACTGCGCTCCCCGTATCGTGGCCAGCGACTGCAACGACAGGGACAGGACCTAAGCCCGTTATCTTCTGCACTTCTTCTGTCAACGGACCTATCACAGTGGCAGGGAAGACCATCTTGCCAAAATGATCCCGGGTCAACCCTACGCTTGCCAAAAGTCTTTCATCTAATTTCTTCGTGCGGGGATCCAGCATTTCACTGGTTGAAGCAATCGTATATTCGCATACTTCCTTGCCCGTAAGCATATAGCCGAGGGCATCAGGAACGAACAAAACCTTCCTGGCATTTTCCAAAGCGCTGTCATGATTCTTGCGCATCGTGTATAATTGGAAGATAGAATTGAAGTTGATAAACTGGATGCCGGTAATATCATACACGTCCTTCTTGCTTATTTCTTCTTCGAAATACTTTTCCATCATCCCGAAGGTGTGCGGGTCTCGATAAGACAACGGATTTCGCAAGATCGCGCCATCCTTGCCTACACAGACAAAGTCAACCCCCCAAGTATCAATACCAATTGAGGTAAGGTCGACTCCTCTCCTTGCCACTTCCTTGAGCCCTTTGAGAATCTCATCATAAAGAGCGAAGATATCCCAATAAAAATGACCACCTGTTTGAATCAGGCTGTTGCCAAAGCGGGTTATCTCTTCCAATTCGAACTTTCCATTATTTAATGTGCCGATGATGGTTCGGCCGCTGGTAGCACCTAAGTCTACTGCAAAAAAATGCTTCCTATTTTCCATTTTAGGGTAGATTGTGATAAATTCTAATGCAAAGATAAGATTATTCTTCCATTTCCGGCAGCGTTATTTGATTTTTATTCTCAAAGATTTAATAATTTCTCCAGAATGCAATACTATTTAAGAATTAATTTACTACCTTTGTGCCCAAATTCATGTAATCTTAAATTTCATCTGAACTAAAAATGTCACAATTAACGATTTGCATTATTGTTGTTTTTATCCTGGGCTATCTATTCATAGCTTTGGAGAGTGTTACAAAGGTAAATAAGGCTGCTATTGCTTTACTGATGTTCGTTGTTTGCTGGACGCTCTTTATGCTGGATCCCGGCAGTTATGTATCCGGTGCCGTAGGCGATCATGTTGCCTCCGCTGTAAGCGATGTCATCGAGAAGCATTTAGGCAGCACTTCTACCACTCTATTCTTCTTGATGGGAGCGATGACGATTGTTGAGATTGTCGACCAGAACGGTGGCTTCAACTTCGTCAGGGACGTGATGAAAACGAAAAACAAACGGGGACTGTTATGGCGCATTGCGTTCATGACTTTCTTTCTGTCTGCCATCTTGGATAATTTGACAACAAGTATTGTCATGATCATGATTTTACGGAAATTGGTTCAAGACCATAAGGATAGGATTATTTACGCATCCCTTGTGATCATTGCGGCCAACTCGGGTGGTGCGTTCTCCCCTATCGGAGATGTCACGACGATCATGCTTTGGAACAAGAATGCTATCACGGCAGTGGGCGTAATCAAAGAAGTTTTGCTTCCCTCCATCATCTCTATGGCCATCCCCGCTTTTGTCTTGCAATACTCGCTGAAAGGCGAATTGGCGATCCCAACATCCAATGAGGCTACAGCAACTGTTTCCCAGGAATTCTCAGACGGTCAAAGAAAAGCGATATTCTTCCTCGGCGTAGGCGGTTTGATGCTGGTTCCTGTATTCAAGTCAATTACCCATCTTCCTCCTTTCACGGGCATTCTCTTGGTATTGGGAATCCTATGGACGACAACGGAAATCTTCTATCGAGGGGTTCATCGCAAGAGCGATGGGATGTCGAAACGTGTATCCAACCTGCTTAGTAGAATCGACATGAGCACGATCCTCTTCTTCTTGGGTATCCTCATGGCAGTTGCCTGTTTGGAAACCATCGGGGTTCTCGCTGCCCTTGGACAGGGACTGAATATAGCTTTCAACGGAAACCATTACATGGTGACAGGCATCATCGGTGTCCTATCAAGTATTGTAGACAATGTTCCTTTGGTGGCAGGGTGCATGGGTATGTATCCGCTTTCACCGACAGGCGACATGGCTACTGATGGTATTTTCTGGCAGTTGTTAGCTTATTGCGCTGGCGTAGGTGGATCCATGCTGATTATCGGATCTGCCGCTGGTGTCGTTGTCATGGGCCTTGAGAAGATTACCTTCGGATGGTACATGAAACATATTTCATGGATTGCATTCGTCGGCTATATTGCAGGCATCATCTGCTATTGGGTCTTGAAGACTTTTGTCTATTAATCCAAAGTGAATCCAAAATAAAGAGGGTGGAAAGATACAGCGGCGAACGCTGTAACCTTCCACCCTCTTTCTATCATAGTCGGCAGCAACGAAACTTTCACCGGCTTGCATGGCTGCCATCCTTATTGATTAGGACAAGCGTCAGAAAACCACCTGTAAGTGCTTCATCGGATGTCCTCCCCATTGATTTCTGCCCACATATTTGAATCCTATAGCTGTATAGAGCTTCTCAGCCTGTGGATTGCCTGTATCTACCAATAATCCCACGGCAGGCAATTGCAATGCCCTACCCTTTTCAAGGGTCGCCTTCAGCAAGGCGGTGGCAACGCCTCTTTTCCGATATTGTTCTCCAACGGCAAGGCTGTCTATATACAATTCTCCTTCTCCGGTTTCATCGGAGATGCCACTGAAGTCCTTCCCGAAAGCTTCCTTTGCCCCACGGATAAAAGCCTTGCGCAACTCGTGTAACCTTGCACCGTCATAAGAAACACATATTCCCATAACGACATTCTCAGGTCCTAATGCTACCAATGTGTTTTTGTAACTATATTGACTCTCTTCTGCCTCGACAAGTCTTGTCATCAATTGCTCAAATTCATCGAGCGTGTGGTCTTCACCAGCGAAAAACTGGCAGCAATCATAGTTCATCGCTTGCATAATCAGTCGCGCAATTACATTCGCTTGACTTTTCTCTGCTGAAGTAATGGTCATCGTTGATACTCTTTATATTATGAATGAAGTGGCAAATTTAGGAATATTTGTTGATAAAAACAAATATTCAAGACAAAATCATTTCTTCAGGAAGAAGGTGAAGCAGAGTCCGCCATCAGGATTATTGCTGACGGAGATCTTTCCGCCATGGAGCAACACGGCATTCTTAACAATGGCAAGTCCCAATCCTGTACCTCCCATTTTCCTACTACGACCCTTATCAACACGATAGAAACGTTCAAAAAGCCTTGCCAGATGTTCTTCTGGGACACCGACTCCATTGTCCTTGAACACGAAACTCCACCGGTCTTGACCTTCTCGTGCCCATAAGGTTATCGTAGTTCCTTCGCCAGCGTATGTAATCGCATTGTCGGTTAAATTACGGAAGACACTATAAAGCAACGAACGATTGCCACGAATCGTGATATTTTCTGGCAACTGATTGTCAAACGTCATGTGTCTCTCACTTAACTGCAATGCAGTTTCCTTGATGATGTCACCGACCATGTTTGAGATATCTATGGATTGGAATTCCATCAATCCTGGCGCATCGTCCATTCTGTTCAAGCAGGAAATGTCCCTTAACAACGACGTAAGTCGCTCACTTTGCGCATAGCAACGCTGCAGGAAGAGTTGTTTGGTCTCTTCGTTGATATGAGGGTTCTCCAAGATGGTTTCCAGGTAACCTTGTATACTTGCCACAGGGGTCTTGAGCTCATGCGCTATATTCTGGGTCAATTGACGCTTTAGGATATCTTGTTCCTTTCTCGTCGACTGGAGCCGCTTGTAGATCTTAATAATCCTTTCTGCAATCTCTCCTAATTCATCGTCAGGGAACTCCGCCAGATCCTCTATTTCAAGAGATTCATTATGGTCGGCACGACTGGCAAAGATCTTTAATTTGGTAATATTGGCACCAAGTCGATTGACAAACCTGTACAAGACAAGGATCAGGATGACCATTGCAGTAATCGCAAACCAGATATAATGCTGGTCGGCACGCAAAGACTTAGCCAAGTCATTATTATAAGGAAGAGCAGAACGGATAATATAGTTGCTCTTCGGGAAATAAGTCGCCGAATAAAAATAATCTCTTTTCAAGGTCTTACTGCTTCGATCTACTGTTGCCCCAAAACCTTGCTTTAATGCTTGCTGTACCTCCGGACGATTCAAGTGGTTGGACATGTTGCCATAGTCTTTCCGCGCAGAATCAAAGAAAACATGCCCCTTCCTGTCAATCAGCGTAACACGGAGTGCTTGCTTGGGATGTCTCCTCACATACTCAGCCAATGTCTTCTCATCCCATTTGCCTGTCGACTGCAATGCCTCATTCATACGGTCATTGTAATCCTGTAACTGGGTATTGAGCATGTCTATCTTAAATTCCTTTTCACGATTTTGCTGAAAGATAATAAAAGCAATGGCGAATACAAGGAATACTGTTAAGACGCTTGCCAGCAACCGTTGTCCAACTGATATTTTCTCCATCAAGCATCAAAATAATAGCCAAATCCAAGTCGGGTAACAATGCATTTAGCAAACCTACCAATCTTTTTACGCATTCTGGTGATATTAACATCCACGGTACGGTCGAGTACCAGCACATCTTTAGGCCATACCCTATCAATCAGCTCCTGCCGTGAAAACACCCTACCCTTTTCATTTAACAAGAGATGCAAGAGCTCGAATTCAGTCTTTGTAAACGGAATCTCCTCTCCATCGATACTGACCGTCTTCTTATCCAAGTTCATTTCCAATCCTTGGTATTTCAACAAGGAGGGCTGTTGCTCACCAGCTGCTTCCGATGTACGGCGGATCACGGCGCGCACCCTCACCAATACCTCCCGAATGGAGAATGGCTTGGAAATATAATCATCAGCACCTAAGTTGAAGCCTGTCACTGTGTCGTTTTCTGTGTCACGGGCTGTAAGGAAGATAATGGGAATATGGGCTGTCGCAGGGTCAGCCTTCAGCTTCTTGGCAAGTGCGAATCCTGACATCCCACCCATCATGACATCAAGCAGCAACAAGTCGAAGGAATTGATCGGAAGCGTCAGGGCTTCCTCCGCAGAATTTGCCGTTTCGACAGCGTATCCGTCTGTCTCCAAATTAAACTTCAGGATTTCACAAAGGTCCTGTTCATCGTCCACAACTAAAATACGATAACTATTATCTTGCATAATCATTTTATTGATGACAATGCAAAGATAATAATTATCGTAATAAGTGTGTCAAAACTTGTATTACAATTTAATGACATCTCCCTTTTTATAGGGGATATTCATCAAAAGCATAGAGCACAGTAGAGAGATAACGCTCACCTGTGTCGGGAAGCAAGACAACGATATTCTTGTCTTCATTGCCTGGGCGCTTGGCTATCTGGGCTGCTGCATAGACTGCACCTCCGGAGGAAATTCCAACCAGCAAGCCTTCTTGCTGCGCCAATTGACGTCCTGTTAGAATTGCAGCATCATTGTCGATGTCAAGAACCTCGTCTATGACGGATGGATCATAAGTCTTGGGGATAAACCCAGCCCCAATGCCCTGAATCTTATGTGGACCAGGCTTGCCTCCATTCAGGACGGCAGAGGTGTTAGGTTCATAGGCTATAACCTGAACATCGGGATTATATTCCTTCAAGCGTTTGCCAATTCCTGAGACAGTACCACCTGTTCCCACACCAGCAACAAAGATATCCACCTTTCCTTCTGTCTGGTTCCAAATCTCCACCCCTGTCGTCTCATAATGGCGACGAGGATTGGCTGGATTCTCAAACTGTTGCAGGATCACGGACCCAGGAATAGAGTCACGAAGCTCTTCTGCAGCTTTAATAGCACCTGCCATTCCGTCACGACCACTGGTTAATTTCACCTGTGCACCGTAAGCCTTTACCAAATTCCGGCGTTCTACACTCATCGTCTCTGGCATTGTCAGGATCAGATGATAGCCCTTGACGGCTGCTACCAAGGCAAGGCCAACTCCTGTATTGCCACTGGTAGGTTCAATAATGGTGGCTCCCGGCTTCAACTTTCCCGTTGCTTCTGCGTCCTCGACCATAGCAAGGGCAATACGGTCCTTCACACTGCCACCAGGATTAAAAAATTCAACCTTGGCAATAAGGGGCTTTTTCAGTCCCATAAAAGCAGAATATTTATTCAGTTCCAACAGAGGAGTGTTACCAATCAGTTCTGTCAGTTGCTTTGCAATCTTTGTCATATTTTTCTTTCTTTTTTGTCGGTTAAAAGCGGAGGCATCCTCTTTGTGCAGAGAATGTCTCCTTCATTCATTCTCTCTCGTTTTATTTCTCATTCTTTACAGCCTCGAAAGCCTGATCCAAGTCATCAATGATATCCTGATAATGCTCTGTGCCTATGCTCAGACGGATCGTACTCGGATAGATACCCTGCTCTGCTGCTTCTTCCAGACTTAACTCTGAATGGGTCGTCGTCAATGGATGGATGACCAATGACTTCACATCAGCAACATTAGCAAGCAAGGAGAAGATCTTCAGATGGTCGATGAAATCCCATGCCTTCTGCTGGCTTCCATCTATCTCGAAGGTGAAGATGCTACCGCCACCATTGGGGAAATAACGCTCATACAGGTCATGATTGGGGTGGTTCGGCTCTGCGGGATGATTGATCTTCTTCACCTGAGGCTGCTTCTCAAGATATTCCAGTACTTTCTTCGTATTGAAAACATGGCGCTCAACACGCAGGCTCAATGTCTCCAGGCCTTGGAGCAGGATGAAAGCGTTGAAGGGTGATAGCGTGGCACCTTCATCACGCAGCAACAAAGCACGGACACGGGTAACAAACGGCGCAGGAATCTTGCCAAACACCAAACCGTGATAAGAGGGATCCGGATCATTGAACTGAGGGAATTTCTTCGGATCCTTTGTCCAGTCAAAAGTTCCTCCATCCACAATAACACCGCCTAAGCTGGTTCCATGGCCACCAATAAACTTCGTTGCAGAATGAACAACGACATCGGCTCCATGCTCAATAGGACGAATCAGGTAAGGAGTACCAAAGGTATTGTCGATCACCAAAGGTAAGCCATGGCGATGCGCAATCTCAGCACTGCGCTCAATATCAGAGATATTTGAATTCGGATTGCCCAAGGTCTCAATATAAACGAGCTTTGTATTGGGTTTAATACTTCTTTCCAATTCATCATAATCATCCGGGTCAACGAAGGTAGATTCTATTCCATACTTGCTCAGGGTATGAGCCAATAAGTTATAGGTACCTCCATAGATGGTCTTGCTCGCAACAACATGATCACCGGCAAGGGCAATATTCATAATGGCATACGTAACGGCGGCAGCTCCTGAGGCAACAGCAAGACCGCCCACGCCTCCTTCAAGGGCAGAAACACGCTCTTCGAAAACGCTCTGTGTCGTATTGGTCAGACGACCATAGATATTTCCTGCATCTTTCAGGGCGAAACGCTCATAAGCATGCTTGCTATTATGGAAGACATACGAGGTGGTCTGATAAATAGGCACAGCCCGTGAATCAGTGGCGGGATCAGCCTGTTCCTGTCCTACATGAAGTTGCAACGTCTCGAAATGATACTTGTGATTTGCCATAATTCTATTCCTTTCTTATTATTTTTTATTATTTTCTTATCAACACTGCAAAGGTACGGCGAAATCCCATGGTAGGAAATAACACGATTTTGGCATTTGGCATACCACGTTTGTGGTATAATGCCTAAAAGAGGAGGAAAAGGGTGTTCAATATGGGGTATTTTATCTCCATAGATGCAAAAATCCAAATGATAGAGATACAACTCTCACATCTTTTTTCTATATTTGCCTTAGAAAACAAAATGGAGACGGACATGCAAAAATACGCAGATTATATCAAGCAGATTGAGATCGAATCTCTGTGGAGTGGCAAGAAGCACATACTCTGGAATCTCGATCGCACAGTAAACATCCTCAGTGGGGTGAACGGGGTTGGCAAGAGCACCATTCTGAACAAGGTAGTAAAAGGCCTGAAGGCTGGCGGGGAGTTTCCCAGCCATCTGATAAAAGGTGTCCACCTAAAAGTAAGTCCGGAAGACGCAACGTGGATACGGTTTGATGTCATTCGCTCTTTCGACCGTCCCCTGATGAATATTGATACCATCACGAAGCTGGACATGAGCTTGGCAACTGAGCTTGATTTCCAACTCTTCCAATTACAGCGTAAATACTTGGATTATCAGGTCAACGTAGGCAATCGCATCATACAGTGCCTCCAGCAAGGTACTCCTGAAGCGGCAGCCGAGGCTCAAAGGCTCAGCGCTCCCAAGAAGCTCTTCCAAGATCTGATTGACAAGCTGTTCTCTGAGACTGGGAAAAAGATCATCCGCACGGAAAATGAGATTCGCTTCTCACAAATGGGAGAGACATTAGTTCCATATCAGCTCTCCAGTGGGGAAAAACAAATGCTTGCCATCTTACTGACTGTCCTCATAGAGGACCAGAAAAACTACGTGCTTTTTATGGATGAGCCTGAGGTAAGCCTGCACGTAGAATGGCAAGAGCAGTTGATCGACTTGATCCTTCAACTGAACCCGAATGTGCAGATTATCCTCACGACCCATAGTCCTGCCGTGATCATGAATGGATGGATGGACCATGTAACGGAAGTCTCTGACATTACAGATCAGGATCTCCAGTCTACAACCAAGTAAGGAGCCTATGCCTATGTCTAAGTCAAGACGTCTGAAAGATTTCTTGTCCTCAAGCTACATCGAAGCTGCCAACCGCCTGAACTCAAAAACAGCAAAGCGTAAGATCGTGGCCTATGTGGAAAGTTATGATGATATTTTTTTCTGGCGTACCGTTCTCTCCTCATTCGAGGACGATACAAGATATTTCGAGGTGATGCTGCCTTCCCACGGGAAATTGGAACGGGGTAAGAAGGCTGCCATCATGAACATGCTGCGTGGAAAAGTGGGAGAGGCGATGATCGCATGCGTGGATGCGGATTATGATTACCTGATACAAGGGGCTTCCCCACAGTCGAAGGAGATTCTGGAGAATCCCTATATTTTCCATACCTATGCGTATGCCATTGAGAATCTGCAGTGCTACGCACCCAGCCTGCATGACGTATGCGTAGCTGTTACCTTGAACGATCATCCCATCTTTGATTTCAAGGAATACATGGCTTTGTTCTCGGAGGCTATCTTCCCTCTCTTCGTGTGGAACATCTGGTATTACCGGAGCACACATTATTCCGAATTTACCATGACTGACTTTAATAAAGTGATAGAACTGGGAGGGTTCAGTCTCATGAATCCCATGGCTGCAATCGTTAACATCCGTCGAAAGGTTGACAGGAAGGTAAGACAACTCCAAAGCCAAAACCCTGGTGCCAAGGACAGCTACCAAAAGGTAAAGGCATCTTTAAAGGCATTAGGGGTCACGCCTGAAACTACCTATTTATATATACAGGGGCATCATCTCTTTGACAAGGTGGTAGTGCCTATTATGTATAAAGTGTGTGACCAACTGGTAAAAGAAAGGGAAAATGAAATCTACCGCCAGTCGGTGCACAATGCACAACTAAACAACGAATTATCTTGCTACAGCAAAAGCCTACAGGAGATCGGACCGATGCTTAAAAAGAACGCGGGATATTATTATGCGGAACCTTTCCTAAGGATCCGGAAGGATGTAGAAGTATTCCTCAGCCGGGAACATATCGAGAAGACGGAATTAGAGAAAGAAGCAGAAGAAAGAAGAGAAATGTTAAGGACAGAAAGGAAAGAGGATCAGCGATACGGCTGATCCTCTTTCCTTTTATTTCCTTCCGGCATCTTCTATTGTGGCCTTACCCTCAATGTATAAGTCAATGTACCACTTTGGGGACATTGATAGGGGGCAAGGATAATGTCACCACCACAGGAATTGTTTCCTAATCCGCGCTGTGCCGCATCGAAATGGGCATAGACCTGACCATGACGGGTAAGGTCATACCAGTGTATGCCATCACTCCACATGGTATCTCCCTTCCCACAATAGTCGTTTTCATCAAAGTGCGAAAGGGAGAACGCCACATTCCCGGATGTCTGGATAGCCAGGCTGATCCCTTGGGATACATTCTTGAGCAGGAGTTCCCGAAGATCCTGATGGTCACCGAAGGTCTGGGGATGGATCTGCTCCTCTACCATGCCATCTACGGTTGTGGTATAACGTCCCAACCGTGAGCCGGTCTTTCTGTCTACATAGTTGCTCCATGGACCGCGGGCATAGTACTCAACATCCTCGAAACCGTTGGCAAACTGCAGGGCAAGACCGATCCGGCGGGTATCCGCCTTGGGGGTAAAAGTCACTTGCATGTCAACGACTGCATCTGGATAGATGGTATAGCAGATCGTATAGTCACACTGACTGTTGGTGCCTTGCATCGTCATCACGGCATTGCCTCCATGCTTTTTGAAAGAGGAGAGGACAGAGGTAGTGCTGCTCGTGACGAAGTCTGGCAAGTTCCGGCTACGGTCGTTGTCTATGTCGCGGCAGCTATTAAAGTCAGGACCAGATGCGATCAACTCTTTCCCTTGATAGGTCCAACGGCTTAATTTCCCATTTGTGAAAGTTAAGGAGAAGGCCTTCCCATCCTTGGTAGTACCACTCACGACATCTTTTTTGACAGAAAGCGAGCCTCCGTCGGCTGTATGAGCGTTTAGCGCAGGACGCGGCTGGAGGATAAATTGCCCGTTTGCCACGTCATCGCCTTTCTTTCCCCAGAGTGCATCGTCCTTCAAGCAGAGGCTTACATTGAGCAGATATTCTGCATCACCTGTCATAAGGCTCTTATCATAGGGCACGGTCACCGTCCCTGTCTCACCTTCGGCAATGGATGGCATGGCTGCCTTTCCTACGGCAATCGTCCGGCCATCGCGCAAAAGAGCATATTTCAAGTCGTAGGCATTGAGGTTCGTGAAGCTATTCTTATTCTTGACGGTAAGTATCTGGTCATCCCTGCCTGTGAACTCCGCATTCTGATAAACCTGCTTCACTTCCGTGAGCTTACTGGTCCATGCACGGTCAGGGGTTATAAGACCGTTGTCAAGGAAGTTGCCTTGGAAGCCATAGTCAACACCCGATGGGGAATTGAAGTCATAGCCTGCCACCCAATTGTGGAATCCTTTCTTGGTCTTGATACCATTTACGAGGTCAGCTGGGTTGTACAGCGCTTGATCTACCCAATCCCAGATACAAGCTCCAAGTATTCCCGTACTACTTTCTATCACGTCCCAATATTCCTTGAGGTTGCCCACTGCCTGTCCCATGGCATGAGCATACTCGCAGATAAAATAGGGCTTGTCATGCAACCCGGCACTGTGCTTCTGGACAAAGTCGATCTTAGGGTACATGCTCGATCCCAAGTCAGAATATTTTTTGCCGTGATCAGCGCCCTCATAGTGTACGAGTCTACTGTCGAGTTGCTTGCAGATCGCATAAGTCTGGGCAAAGTTAGTGCCCGCGCCACACTCATTGCCCAACGACCAGAAGATAACACTGGGGTGATTGCGGTCGCGCATGACCATACGAGTCGTACGGTCATTCATCGCTTCCTGAAACTCAGGACGATTAGCGACGGCATGCCGATAATGACATTCCACGTCAGCCTCATCCATGACATAGAGTCCATAGGCATCAAACATGGCATACATCTTTGGTTGACGAGGATAATGGCTGGTGCGTACCGTATTGACATTAGCACGCTTCATCAAGGTTACATCGCGAAGCATGGTCTCCATGTCAATGGCACGACCGTATTCCGGGTGTGTATCCTGATTGTTCACTCCCTTGAAGAATACGCGCTTGTTATTGATATAAACCAAGTTGCCCACCTGGCGAATGGTACGGAAACCGTATTTAGTGGAGAAAGCCATTTCCTCCTCTCCTTTCTTATTCTTCTGGCTGACAATGACAGTATAGAGATAAGGATGCTCTGCGCTCCATGGGATAAGAGCAGAAAGACCATCGAGCGTCACCATCAGTGTCTGTTTCTCTTTGCCCCGATAAGAGGCAGTGCCGTGAGCGATGGACTTGCCCGCAGCATCAGTGAGCGTTACCTCCAGGACCTTGTTGGAAGAGATGGCGTCAGGATTGTTCACCGTGAGTGCCACGCTCATGCTACCGGATGTGGCTTCATCATTCAGGGAGGAGGTAATATAATGGTCGGCTACGAATACCTTCGGCTTTGCCACAAGGTAGACATCCCGGTGAATACCACTAAGGTGCCACATATCCTGCCCTTCTAAGTAACTGCCATCGCACCAACGGTAAACACGTACGGACAATTGGTTGTCACCAGTTGTGACATAATCCGTGAGATCGAACTCCGAGTCAGTATTGGCACTCTCCGTAAATCCCACATATTTGCCATTGACCCATACCACTGCTGCACTGTAGAGGCCATCGAAATGCAAGAAAACGCGCTTGTTATTCCAGCCTTCGGGCAAGGTGAAGGTGCGGCGGTAAAAGCCTGTGGAATTATTGTCGGTCACGCCATAAGCACTAAACCCTTCCACGGCAACCCCGAGGCTATCACTCTTGAAGGGATAGCCCACATTGGTATAGACAGGTTTTCCATAGTTTGCCATCTCCCAGGAGAGAGGCACGCGGATCGTTTTCCAGTCGGAGTCGTCATAATCTTTTGACTGGAACTCACTGGCTCCAGGACCCGCCGTGGTACCTGCCACATACTTGAACTTCCACTGCCCATTGAGCAAGAGATAGTCTGCCTTCTCAGGAGTGAGCCAAGGTTTGTCGTAGTTGACATCGGCTTTCATCTGAGCCGTAGACGAATAAGGAATATAAGTTGCATGGGCATCTTCCATGTGATCGGATACTTTCTGGGGGTTACTGATCCATGCCAGTTGGAAACCACCACTGCCATTGTCCTTGGGGACAACAGTTTTCTTTTGAGAAGGAGGAGATGTCAAGGTTGCATCACTCTGAACCATCAGGGGTTCTGATGCAAACGTTTTTCCCGTGCCAAAAGCAATAAAGGCAAGGGACAGAATGAGTTTTGATCTTAGATTCATTTTCATGATGGGTATGAGTTACTTGATAAATTTCCATTCACACTCCTTCATAACGAAAAAATACCGTAAATCGTACATGAACACCCAACAGATTTTTCAATAAATGAGCAGAGCCAAGTTTACTTGAGCTCTGCCATGGCGAGAAAAGGTGGGCGAAAGCCAACAATTTCATACTTCATAGAGATCTTTTTGTAAAAAAGAAGATGTACCATAAAATAGAATTATGATACATCTTCTGTCAATGTGCTTATTGGTATGAACAGGCATGCAATCTTGTCATAGACTGGAGAGACCGTATTGCTTTTACTCTCTAATTGATAAAGACTGCCTCTCTAATCCCAATTCTCATCGTAGCCCCAAATTAATTCTTTAGCACCTGCCTCAAAATCTTCACTGCTGTCTTCTTGTATATCTGTTTGCACATCATCCAATGCATTCTGAATACTGGTAGCTTTCATCAATTGGTCAGTATACGTATCCATGACTGACATACTGGGGCAAATATATGTTTTCTTCATTTCTTACTTCGGTTTTATAGTCATCACTTAACAAATACTTTTTTGCCATTCACGATGTAAATACCCTTTGGAAGGCTGTCCACATGATCTGCATTCTCGCTTACTCGCTGTCCATTCAGATTATAAACTCCTGAACGCACGGATGAGCTTGCCATATTGGATACCTTGATACCATCAATCGCAGTAGTGCCATCTACGATACCATTAATACTGAAGTCAATAGCTTTTGCCTGAGAGGCACTCAAGGCTTGCAGCCATCCCCGGAATCCTTTTGTCTTCGTTCCGGCGGTTCGGTAAAACCAAAGACCAGCGGTCTCACTACTGCCACCCTTCAGAACATAGCTGTTAGATGGGATGTATGCTGTTTTATCATGATTGATATAAGTCCCAGCGAATTGTACATGTGCTCCGCCTACGGTCTCGTAGCCACTCTCACCGGAAACCTGTGCCGTAAAAGCATCTGTCTGACCATAGCTTACCTGTGGAATTGTATAGTAACTGCCCGTGAGTTTTATATTATCTGGATCTGCGGTAGCAGACACCTCTGCTTGACCCTTGTCCTCTCCCTTTGCAGGTTTGATGATATAGAGCTTTCCTGCCTCAATTGTCTTGGTCTCCTCGAAATACATACGACTGGGATGGTCTTGATTAATCGCACCCTTGAAAGCTGACACAATAGTACCAGCACCGAAAACGCTCTGTATCTGGTTCTCATTCAAAGAGATCGGCAGAACCAAGGAGTTCCACTTGCCTTCATTCAGGTTACGATGGAGATAGATCGTGGATTTCTCTTTCCGCGCATCATCTGTATTCTGCGTATTCATATAATCGATGGAAGTTCTCTCTTCGTCTAAGATGACTTCATTGGGTGAAGTACCTAAGTAATAGATCTGGAAATTATCGAAACTGGTCCAAGCATCAGCATCCGCGCCTTCCACTTTTATACCAAAGGTCAACGTTTGCATGGTTGAATTTTTTTCTTCCACGTAGACAAGCACACTGGAAGTATTTGGATAAGATTCTTTGTCATCTATGATTTCCGCCCTATTCACTTCGTTATAGGCTTCAATATAAGTATTGGGCCTGGACGAAACCATCAGGACATCATCCTCTGCATATTCTGTACGCTTTGTTGTCTTTGTCGTAGCTTCCCCTACAGAAGCGAAAAGCTTAGAAGTGCCCTTTGACCCAGTCGTGATAGCATGGCATCTTACCTGATACCATCCAGCTCGGAAAATCCCGTTCAAGGTCTGGTACACCTTACCGTTAGAACCGTGAATATTCGCTGTCCATTGTCCACCGGTAGTCATCTGCGAATTGTCCGCAGGATTGCCATTCCCCACATAATAGGTGTATCCTGATCCCGTGCTATATGCATCAGATGGAGAATGCTGGTAAGTTCCATCCGAATACTCGCCGTTAATCAAAGAACTACCATCTGCAATTTTCCATTCTGATATGGCAAGGTCATTACGTGAAAAGTCGTAATCATGCATTAGGAAGGTACCTGGAGCAGGCTTGGCTGTAGAGGCATCAGCATTCGTGAACTTCTCCTTGTACTCTGTCTTCGAAACAAGAATCCATTGGTCAGATTTATCAGACGGGAGGTTTTCTTTCAGGAAAGCATTGATATAATCCGCCAAGTTGTCTGCATCAGACGATGCCGTGTTATGAGATGCTACAATGTAATAATCGCCAGCAGCAAATGTTTTCTGGGTCGCTGAACCAACTGTATATTGAGTAGCAGTAGGATTATTGATCGTGATCTGATAGATGTTACTTCCGCTGCTCACTTGGACAAACTTCAGAGTCGCACAACTGGCATCTGACCTGTCCAGATAATAGTTATACCAGTCGTGGACAGAGTTGACGCCATTACACATCGCCAAATGCCCTGTTGTCGTACTCGAACTACTTTCATTCACATGCAGTTTGAAGGTTGATTCTAACTGATAGCCATCCGTATCACTCCCGGAGATCAAGAACTCCTGTGCTACCTCCGACAAGACAGCCTCTGTGCCCCAGCGACCTCCACGACCGAGCCAAAGCTGTTTGCCAACATTGTAAAGAAATACAGTATTGTCATCGCTACCCGATGTAGCACTGGCAGCTGTAGAGGGAGTTACCCCCGTCCAATCCGTTGAAATCACTGTAGTAGACTGTGCGACGCAGGGCCTACTCCATCCCAACAAGCTTACGAGAAGCATTGTATAAACCACAATGCAAAGCGTATTCTTTTTCATAAGTCTAATTTATTAATTATTTAGTGTAAGTCTATTCTTTTTGCGCCGTTGCTTCCCGCAACTCTTATAAATATGCCACAAAATTATGAAATATTTCTTTAGCTTTTATCACTTAAAATGTTATTTTGTGTTAATCCAATTCAATTTCTCCCTAATCTACAAGAGAGAGAATGAGCCCTTTCAGCGATAAGAAGGAAAGATAACTTTAAATTGGGTACCCTCACCTTCCCTGGAAGAAACGACGATGGTGGCATCCAACTTTTCCAAGATAGCTTTTGACAAAGCGAGCCCAATACCTTTGCCAGTTACACTTCCTGTATTAGAAGCCCGAAAGAAAGGTTCAAAAATATGCTTAAGATCGGAGGGAGGGATGCCGATACCCTTGTCTTCTACCATCAAGACTCCCTGATTGATCGTCACCACAACGGAATGACCATTGGAATATTTCACTGCATTGCTGACCAGATTGTGGAGGGCAATCCGAAGCAATTCCACGTCTGTCATCAACGTGAAATCATGTAAGACATGGACTTCTACCTGTGGTTGCCGTTCACGATCAATCAAGGCTGAGATACGCACAGGTTCCAGACTCCCTTTCCCTATTCTTCCATCCCGTGCATGGGAAAATTGAAGCAGCTCCTTCATGATCAGGATGATCCTTTGGGTTTCCTCAGCAATACGACGAAGGACATCCTTATACTCTTCAGGCTGATGGTCTGACATCAAGGCTACCTCACACTCCCCCTGAATAGCCGTGAGAGGATTATTGATTTCATGAGAAGCATTATTGACGAACATCTTCTCCGTCTGATAGTCCTTATCAATGCGGTTGAGCATGCGAATGGCATAGAGGCGGCTGATGAGGAAAAGCGTGAAAGAAGAAAGGACAATTAGCAATAACATCGCCCACCGTAAGGTGTAGTTGATGTCCTTGATAAAAGGATTACGACTTAAGACGACAACGGCAAAGGTTCCCGTATTGTCGTAATAGATAAATGCTGTACCCGCCAACTGGTCTTTCTCGAAGTTCACGGTCTCATTGGCATAGAGCTTCTTCATCTGCGAAGGATCCAAATAGACAGAAAGGCGGGTCCTCGCCTGTTTCTTGTCAGCCAGATTGATAAACAACTCTCGGGACGTTGGTATTGAGCGTTTCCGCTGCAAGATGACATTACGGTATTTCACCGGATCAAGTTCATCTTTCGAGAATTTCTCTTCTGCTACTGCATGGGCCTTTTCTTCAAGATAATGATAATAAATGTTCCGCGTATAATTAGAAGTGCAGACGTAGAAGATCAAACTGGTGATTGTGACCAGTCCGATGGTGATGCCAGAATAGATCAATGATATTTTCTTTCCTGTATTCATCGCTTATCCTTCATTGATCAGAATTTCTCCGGAAACAATATCCTGTCCCCACAACGGTTTGGATGAACTTATGTTCAAATCCATCATCTATTTTCTGCCTGAGATACCTCACATAGACATCGACGACATTCGTGTTGGTATCAAAATCCTTGTCCCATACGTCCTTCAATAGTTGCCTACGGGAAAGGATCTCTCCCTCATGCTCCATAAGATATTGAAGCAACCGGTATTCCTTGACACTCAGATCAAATGCTTTCCCTTCTCGGATTGCCTTGTGGGAAGAGGCGTCTATTTGCAAGTCGCCACATACGGTCAGATGATTGTCCTTATCTAATTCCACTCGCCTCAGCAAAGCTTGGATATGAGCGAGCAGTTCCATAAACTTAAAAGGCTTGGCAATATACTCATCAGCACCGGCTTGTAATCCCATCACGATGTCGTCCGTCGTATCTAATGCTGTAAGCATGAGCACCGGCAGATGATATCCTAAATGCTCGCGAATGTGCTGGCAGACCTCGATACCACTCATCCCCGGCATCCGGATATCTAAGATAACCAGGTTGAAATCAGCTCCCTGCCGAAGCAATGACCACGCATCCGTGCCATTATTGACAACGGTCACTTCATAGTCAAAATTCTGTAGTCCACGACTCACGAAATCAGAGATGTTTTCCTCGTCTTCCGCCATCAGTATTTTCTTTGTCATATCGCCTCAAGTCACACTTTTGGTTACAAAGATAATCATTTATTTGTTTTCTCAGTCGCCTGCCCGATATTTTTGTATGGTCGTAAACGAAAGACAAGCACTGGCTGTCTGGATTCCAGTCTGCCATGTAAACGCCATAGAATGAACATGCTACGGAATCGATACTTGGTTTCATCTCCCGCGAGGCTCGGCAGAGAATCTGAATACGGGTCTGATGGGTATGTCCTTGGATCCTACCCATAAAGCCAAAACCCAAGAGACACCCTAAGACCACTATTTTGAGATTATGACAACTTCCGCATATTAACATGTTGATATACTTTTTCTACAAACAACGGGAAGAGGAACAAGGTGAAAGTGGTGGCACCGATCAGTCCACCAATAATCACAATGGCAAGCGGGCGTTGACTCTCGCTCCCGATCCCATGACTGAGGGCTGCAGGGAGGAGTCCTAACGTTGCCATCATTGCCGTCATTAAGACACTACGGATGCGAGTGTGCATGCCCATCGTGACCGCATCATCAAGTGGATGACCATGACGGATGAAATGCTTAATGTCCTGAATCATGATGACACCATTCTGAATACAGATTCCAAAAAGACTGATAAAGCCGATACCAGCCGAAATAGAGAAATTGAAACCGGTCAGCAATAAGATGGCAATTCCTCCCACGGCTGCAAATGGCACATTACAGAGTACCAAGCCTGCATCACGGGCATTGCCAAAAAGCACATATAGAATCCCGAAGATGAGCAGGATGCTAATAGGGATGACATGGGCAAGCCGAGAGGTAGCACGTTTCTGGTTCTCGAAATCGCCGCTCCACTCGATCTTGTATCCTGCGGGCAGATGCACAGCTTTCTCTACTTTGGCACGACTTTCATCAACAGCAGACCCCATATCGCGGTCGCGTACGGAGAATTTCACAGCACAATAACGGGTATGGTTCTCCCGATAGATAATCAGTGGACCCGTGATAGTCTTGATGGTCGCTAACTCTCGGATAGGGACCATCTGCCCACTTTCCGTAGGCACCTTAATCTTGCCAATAGCCTCGGCATCATCCCGAAAAGGCTTCTCATACCGTACCACGAGATTGAACTTCCTTTCTTCTTCATACACCTGAGAGGCTGCCTTCCCGCCGATCGCCATCTCAATGATTCTCTGCACATCGTCCTTGCTAACCCCATATCGTGCCAGTCGATCCTCATCAATATTAATCTGGAGCTCAGGCTGTCCGATGTTCCGGATAACGCCCAGATCCGTGATACCACGGATGGGCTTCATGGTCTTGTATATCTGATCGGCAATCTGCTCACTCTTATACAGGTCCTTTCCATAGACCTTAGCCACGATGGCACCTTTTACGCCACTGACAGCTTCCTCTACATTGTCACTGATAGGCTGTGAGAAGTTGAAGTCGATACCTGGATAGACACCAAGCCTACGATTCATGTCATCTATGAGCTGATCCTTCGTCCGCCCCGTCTCCCATTCTCCTTCTGGATGTAACTTCACGAAAAGTTCTATGTTATAGAATCCCGTTGCGTCTGTGCCATCGTTGGGGCGACCCGTCTGCGTCATCACATGGGTAACCTCAGGAAACGACTTGAGGATATGACGAAAGCGATTGGCAAGCTTGACACTCTCATCAAGGGATATACTCTGGGGCAACGTGGCACGCACATAGATAGAACCCTCATCCATCTCGGGAAGGAATTCCGACCCAAGCATCGAAAAGGAACCAATGCCAACGGCCATCACCACGATGGCTACCGTAATGGCCTTGCGGCTATTCCGATGGCAGCAGTCGAAGAAACGGTCGAACCATCGGTATATCCAGTCGAGAAAGCGATTTTTCTTTTCTGCCACATTTCGCTTTAACATCATGGAAGAGAGCACGGGCACCAAGGTCAGGGTGAAGATCAAGGCTCCTAATAAGGCAAAGCCTAATGTGAACGCCAATGGCGAGAACATTTTCCCTTCGACTTTCTGAAAAGAGAAGATGGGGATCAGGGCCGTGATAATAATCAGCTTTGAGAAGAACACCGACTTCGCCTTACCACGTGCTGTCTGGCGGATCATCCCTAAATGACTACGTTTGTTGAAGGCTGCCATGCCTATCTCACGCGCCTGGGCAGACAAGGCTACAAAAAGAGCTTCCACCATCACCACAGCACCGTCAATGATAATCCCGAAGTCGATGGCTCCCATAGACAGAAGGTTGGCACTCATGCCATTCAGGTGCAAGCAGATAAAGGCAAAGAGAAGTGCCAAAGGGATGATACTCGCCACGATGACTGTCGAACGCCATTCGCGCATAAAAAGAAACACAACGAACGTAACCAACAGAATGCCTTCTATGACATTATGAAACACAGTATGCACAGCAAGGTTTACCAAGTCATCACGATCGTAGAAAGGCTTGATCTCTACGTCTTTCGGAAGATCTTCCCTTTGGATCTCAGAGATCTTGTCCTTCAAGTCGGTGATCACCTTCGCCGCATCTTCTCCTTTGCGCATCACGACAATCCCTTCCACGACATCATCCTCGCCATCACGTCCCACCTGTCCAAGACGGGGCTGACAACTTTCATGGACATCGGCAAGATTACGGACCAAGATGGGCGTCCCATTAACGTTCTTCACAACGATATCCCCTATTTCCTGGATATTGTTAAGAAGTCCGATACCCCGAACAACATAAGCCTGGGAGTTGCGTTCAATCACGTCTCCTCCCACATTGACATTTGAGTTGGCAAGTGCTTGATAGAGCTCCAGGCTACTCACTCCGTACGTGGAAAGTAGGTTGGGATTGACACTCACCTCAAATGTCTTCACCTCTCCTCCGAAACTGACGATATCGGCAACCCCAGGGACACTACGGAGCTTCCGCTCGATCACCCAATCTTGTAAGGTTTTCAGCTCCCGGACACTTCGATGCTTGCTTGACAGGGTATAACGATAAATTTCACCAGTAGGTCCTGACAAAGGCTGAACGTCCGGGGTGACGCCATCCGGAAGGTCGGCATCGTGCAGCAAGTTATATACTTGTTGCCGAGCGAACTCATCATCTACATGGTCATCAAAGATAACGGTCACGACTGAAAGCCCAAACAAGGTCGTCGAACGGATATCCGTCTTCTTTTGCACTGAGTTCATGGCGATCTCTATGGGGATCGTCACGAACTTCTCGATCTCCTCAGCCGAACGCCCTTGCCATTGCGTGATGATGGTAACCTTGGTATTGGTCACATCTGGCCAGGCATCAACAGGAGTATTCTTGAAACTGTATATCCCTATCACTAAGGCAAGGCCGGTTAGGAAAAGGATGACATACTTACGCTTGAGTGAGAAGGAAATAATAAAATCAATAAACCTATTCATTTTCTGTAGAATTGAAATACAGCAAAGCGTTCTTGCTCACTACTTTCTCATCGGGAAGCAGTCCTGCTGACAGATAAGAATATCCACCAGCCGTATGTACCACCTTCACTTCACGACGACGATATTCATGGGGATTCTGCTTGACCATGACGTAATCATGCCCATTCTCAAAGATGACCGCTGAGGAGGGAACAGCGCACAAGGGCTGCCCACTGCCAGAAAGGCGTACATGGACACTGGCGAACATACCGGGCTTCAAAAGTCCCTTTGGATTGTCAAGGCAGACCCTTACCTTCATCGTTTTGCTTTCACTGTCAAGGACGCTGTACACCTTGTCAACCCTCCCAAAGAATACCTCATCAGGATACGCCATCGTCGTCACCCTGACCGCTGCATGCGGATGGACCTTTGCGATATCACTCTCATAGACATCGGCGATGACCCATACTCTTCTCAGGTCGGCTATCTCAATCGCTGGGTCATCATTCGTCTGTTCGCTGACATAGCTGTCATTGTATATATGCTTGTCGATAACATACCCAGAGATTGGGGATGTCAGCACTGCATCCGAGCGACGCCCATACCCATTGATGGATGCCACCTCATGCAAGCGTTGTCGCTCGGCATTCGCGACAAGCACCCTTTCCCGGGCAGCCGCTACATCTTTGTCAGAAGCCATACCCGACTGGTGCATGTCGCATTGCATCCGGTAGTCGCGTTGGGCAAGGCGGATCTCTGCATCCGCCTCATTCAAGCCTTTCCTGTAATCTGCAGCTTCCTCACTATGCACCACTGCCAATTGCTGTCCCGCGGAGACCCTGTCACCAACTTCGACACGGAGACCGTTCACCCTCCCCGTACAAGGCACAAAAATCTTTCCCAACAAACTTTCATCACAAGCGACGGTACCATTCAAGACCAGTTCGTCATCCACAGCTCTCATCTTGGCAGTCGACAAAGCTACCACATGACTTTTCTCTAAGGTATCAAGACGCTGCTCCTGAACCGACTGTTTGACTCTTGTCGAGCAGGACGAACAAATAAAGACGCCTGCCACCACATATATATAATTCCTTTTCATCATCCTTCTGATTTACTTATTCTCCTCCATCGGCAAGATCTTCCCTCAGGTCTTCAACAGCTTTGAACAACTGTACCCTTGTGTCTAACATCTGAAACCGTGTGTCCCGATAACTGCCATAAAGATCGACAAACTCCAATAGCGTGATGTTGCGCTTCATAAACTGGCTCTCTGCTGCCAGAAGCAATTCTTCCAATTCTTGAGAAAGCATTTTCCTTTGCTCTTCTACCGTTCTCATACAGGTTTGTACAGCCTGATGGTCGCGTAGGATTTGCCTACGAAGAGCCGATTCCTTGTACTCTCTGTCCATCTGTGCCTGTCGATAAGAAGCTTTTGCAGTCCGGACATTTCCTTGGTTCCGGTTCCAAAGAGGAACGGTGACCGTAGTGCCAATGGCAAAGAAGTTATGACCAATACTACCATTCTTATCGTACTCCCCCATCACGCTGATATGGGGCAACGCCTCTGCTTGCTCAGATTTCAACTGATAACGTGCTGATTCCTGCTGGAACCTAACTTGTTGTAGAGAGGGATTACGATCAACAAATGGAGAGAGCGAGACTGGATTCCCAAGAACAGAAGCAAGGGAAAGTGTCATTCGTGTAGCAAGTCCCATCAACTCATTCTCATCTAAATGGGCTATCACCGGCACACAGTCCTGCATGTTCATGGCAGTATGCAACTGTGCTTGTAAGTCGTTCTCCTGCAAGCGGAGCGCAGAGAGCTCAGCTTGCAACTGACTCAACATCGTTTGGATACGGAAAGCCTCCATCTTCGATACATTGCCTTTTTCCATCTGTTTCTGGAAGGCTTTGAGGATTCTTTCCACAGACCCGATTTCCAATTCATAAACCTTTTCTTTCTGTTGCACGTCATACAGATCAATAAAATTCTGCCTCACCTCATGGCAGATCTCCCAACGGGATGCCCAATAGCCAGCCTGCGAGGCTTTCACATCGGCGCGAGCCTGTTTCACCTTATTAGAATGCTGACCGCCGATGGCAATAGACTGGCTGACCTGAACATCCGTCTCTCCATCATGCCCTGTGTCCAACCACCTCTTATTATTAGGGTTCCGGACATTATGCATGAACTGCACCTGCGGGTTCTCATAAAGACGGACCTGACGCAACTGTCCTTCTGCTTTCTCCGTTTCCAAAAGGGCAGACTGTAGAGGGAGACTGTTCTTCACCACCATGCTGTCCACCATCCCAAGAGTCACCACACGGTAGGATGCTATGGGATGAAAAGGACGATCTTGCGTTCTTGCCATTTGGGGACAAGACGCAGCACATAAAAGAAAAAACAATCCATTGATTCCTGTTACTTTCATCTCTATACAACTTCTGTTTCCATTCGGGTGCAAAATTACAAAGAAAGAAGAAAAGCCTTGGCAAAAAGCCATTATAAGGCTTTAAGTTGAGATTAGAGATTTCTAATTCGATTTATTTGAATATCATGAAAGAGAGGAGTACCTTTGCAGGCAATTAAGAAGAAAGAGAAGATGTTATTAAAGTTTTTCCTTACCTGCAACAAAATCGGGGCATTCACCTTAGGAGGTGGTTATGCCATGATTCCCATCATGCAGCAGGAGTTCGTAGACAAGAACCATTGGCTTGACAAGCAGGAGTTCATGGATATCATGGTCGTAGCCCAGACCACGCCAGGTATTTTCTCCATTGACATAGCCAGTCATATTGGGTATAAGTTGAAAGGAGTCTGGGGCGGTATTGTCGGGGCTTTGGGGATCGCCCTACCCTCCATCATCGCCATTCTCCTTATCGCCCTATTCTTCCATTCATTCAGGAGTAATCCCTGGGTGGAAAAGTTTTTCAAAGGGGTACGACCAGCTGTTGTGGCATTGATTGCAGCACCTTGTTTCAATATGGCGAAGACCGCTCATATCTCCCGCCATAACTTCTGGATACCCATCGTATCCTGCGTACTCATCGCTTGGATGGGTGTTTCACCAATATGGGTCATCCTCGTGGCTGGCACTGCCGGATTCTTTTATGGAAAATGGACTCTCAAACGCAATATATAAGATAAAATATGCTTTTCCTTCGGTTATTCTATGTTTTTTCAAAGATTGGTATCTTTAACTTCGGTGGTGGTTATGCCATGCTTTCGTTGATATACAACGAGGTTGTTGTCAACAACCACTGGCTCTCGAACGCTGAGTTCACGGATATTGTTGCCATCAGTCAGTCAACGCCAGGCCCTATTGGCATCAACTGCGCGACTTATGTCGGATATGTGGCGTGCATCAACAACGGATATCCCGCATGGGTGGGATGTATCGCTGCGGTCATGGCATCCCTTGCCATCATGTGGTTGCCGTTCATCTTAATGATCAGTATCAGCCATTACCTCCTCACTCATAAGGACGAACCCTCAGTGGAAAATATCTTCAAGGCATTGCGACCCACGATCATTGGGATGATAGCTGCCGCAGCATTACTGTTGATGAACAAGGAAAACTTCGGCTCACCATCCGTTAATCTGCCTTTATTTATCCTAAGCATCGTCCTTTTTATCGCTGCCTTCTTCGCCACCAAGCAATGGAAAGTGAATCCCATCTTGGTCATGTTGGCATGTGGTATCATCGGACTTGTGATTTACTAACCTAAACGTTTTCGATAAGCCAGATGAGCAGAGCCGAGCTTGCTTGAG
>ULNB01016830.1_pt1 | contig 30574 bp, 23 predicted proteins | sample 1951811 | NCBI WGS metagenome assembly ULNB01 (sample SAMEA4835566, study PRJEB28245) | human gut metagenome | biome: gut microbiome; material: fecal sample | place: Denmark | collected 2008
GGTATTAGACAGATATTTGATAAATTCTCCCGTGTTCAGGGAAACACAGAAGACAGGTACCTTGACACTGGCATAGACCTCACGCAGCATGGCTTCTGACTGCGGGTCACTGACCCCTAAGACAATACGGTCGGCGTGCATGAAATCATCCCAGCAATGTCCCTCCCTGAGGAATTCCGGGTTATTGCCGACGCCAATGGTCTTGCCAACCTGGTAGCCTCGTCCTGTTAAATAAGGGATGACCTTTTGCTGGGTCGTGGAAGGTGGTATCGTACTCTTGACAACCAACACGCGGAAGCGGTCGTCCTGCTTGGCAGCAAGGGTCTGGTCGATGGCACCGAAGAGATAGGTCAAGTCTGCCTGTCCGTCCTTCCCATAAGGTGTGCCGACGCAATAGTAGATACAGTCGCTATCGCGGATTGCGTCATTCAACTGTTCTGGTGAGATAGCGAAGAAACGCTTGTTGAGATGCCTGGTCAAGGCTTCGTCCAATCCTTCTTCCAAGAAAGGGAGCTTGCCCTGCTGGATCCTGGCTAACCTGTCCTTGTCTACCTCTACTCCATAGACAGTATGGCCATATTCCGCAAAGCCTAATGATGTGGTCAGTCCCACAAATCCAAGTCCAAAAACTGTGATTGTCATGTTTTGATATCCTCCTTGATTACCATTTATATTCACCTTCATCACTCTCTTTCAGGAATTGCAAGAACCTGCCTACCCCTTCCTCGACGAGGATGGTGGGCTGGTAGCCTAACAGCGTGCGTGCCTTGTTGATATTGGGGCAGCGGCGTTGGGGATTGTTGGTCAGGTATTCCTTGTCAGGACTGGTGGCATAGGTCACCTTCCCCGTATACCCGAAGATCTCTTTTCCTGCCTTGGCATAGATCTCTGCTAATTGCGAGATGCTGATCTCTGGTTTCTCAATGCCTATATTGAAATAGTCATAAGTACCGTGGAGCATGATCTTCAGATAGCCATTCACGGAATCAGCTATATAGCAGAAGGTGCGGGTGGGAGAGCCATTGGACAGGATCTGGATGTCACGGTTTTCCATGACGGCTAAGGCAAAGTCTGCTGGGACGCGCTTGTCTCCGATCCTCATGCCGGGACCATAGTTGTTGAAGGGGCGGACAACACCCAACGGCATCTTGTATTTCTGCGCGAAAAGCATGCACATGGTCTCCCCAAAGCGTTTCGACTCGTCATAGCAGGAGCGAGGGCCGGTCGCACAGACATTCCCGAAATAGTCCTCAGAGGTGGGAACGTGCGCTGGGTCTGGGTCTCCATATAGCTCACTGGATGAGAAAAACAGGAACCCACGGATCGGCTTCTCCTTATAGAAGTCGAGTAAGGACCTGAGCCCCCAGATATTGGCGTCGAGCGTCTCAATAGGGTATTTGCGATAGAACATCGGGGAGGCAATAGATGCCATGTGGATGATGAAGTCAGCCTGTCCGGCACCTTCTACATCCTCGATCTTGTCCTTGATAATATCGAATTTCTTGATGTCGAAAAGGGGTTTGTCCTTCAACTTTTTGATCCATCCGGGTAGTCCCAACATGAAGTTGTCTAACCCGATCACTTTCTTAATGCCTAATTTCTCTGCCTGGGCATCAAAGAAGTGCATAAAATAATACCCCAGGAAACCACCGCATCCTGTGATCAGGATCGTGGAATCTTTCAGCTTAGCTTGCTCTGCAGGGGTGAGTCCAGCTAACGTATGGTCTAAATCTTTTTGTAAAATACTCATAATATCTTATTCTTTATTCATTTTTTACCTTTTGGCTTTGCCATGTAGAAAGTTTATCCTAACTTTGTGCCAAATTTATGATCTATCATGGCAAAGTATGATATTCGTCCTCTCCAAATGAGGATGCTCAAGGTTTTGGAAGCCTTTGATCAAGTTTGCGCAGAGCACCATATCCGTTATGGTATCTTTGCAGGTTCTCTCATTGGAGCAGTGCGCCACAAGGGATTCATCCCTTGGGATGACGACATGGATGTCCTTGTCCCGCGTCCCGATTATGAGCTGCTGATCCAGCATAGCCGGGAATGGTTGCCCGAGCCTTACGAGTTTGTCTGTGCAGAGAACGATCCGAAGTATCCCTTGCCTTTCGGCAAGCTGCAAGATGCGAGCACTACTTTGATTGAGCGCCGCCATCTCAGCTATTTAGGTGGCATCTATGTTGATGTTTTCCCCTTGGACCCTGTCCCCTCTAACTGGCTTGCCCGTCATCTCCATTATGCGAAGTATGAGTTCTGGAAACAGATGCTCTATTACGTGCACCGTGATCCATACCGCCACGGTCATGGACCCAGCTCTTGGATCCCGCTTTTCGTCCAGAAGCATTTCACGATGGAGGAGATCCAGCGTAAGATCCGTCGGCTTCTCTTGCGATACGACTATGACAGTTGCCAGTATACGGCAGACTATACGGATGGACTAAAGGGCTGGATGCCCAAGTCTGTCAATGGCGTTTATGGTCCGTATCTCTTTGAGGGTGTGACCGTACAAGGCATCAAGGACTATGATCATTACCTGACCCAGATGTATGGCGACTATATGAAGATCCCGGATGGCGATCATCAGCGACAGCATAACTTCGACTATCTTGACCTGACGAAGCCTTACCGCGAATATCAGGAAGAATAGGACAGGGCAATCAATCCTGTCACTTCGCATCTAAGTCGTCACGCCACGGGGCATTTCCTTGCTCCCATAGTGTATTCAGGTAATCACGGTCGCGCACAGTATCCATGCATTGCCAGAATCCCTCGTGCCGGTAAGAGATCAGCTCGCCTTCTTGGGCAAGCCTCTCCAAAGGTTCCCGCTCGAATGTCGTCTGGTCGCCCTCGATATAGTCGAAGACATCAGGCTTCAGGACAAAGAACCCTCCGTTGATCCAACCTTGGTTCACCTGTGGCTTTTCCTTGAAGTCTGTCACGAAGTCCTGGTCGTTGATCTGGATCTCACCAAAGCGTGCCGTGGGATGCACGGCAGTGACGATGGCTTTCTTTCCGCTCTTCTTGAATTTGTCAACCAAAGCGGCGATATTCACGTTGGAGACAGCATCCCCGTAAGTGACCATGAAGTCTTCCTCTCCGATGATATCTTTCAACCGTCTGATTCTGCCTCCAGTGAGGGATGCAGGTCCTGTGTCGACAAGGGTTACTTTCCAGTCGAGCGGCCGCTCGTTGATATACTCAATGTGATTGTTCTTGAGGTCAATGGTGAAATCATTGTTCAAGGCATAATACTGCAAGAAGAAGTTCTTGATCACTTCCCCTTTGTATCCTAAGGCAATGACGAAGTCCTTGTATCCATAATGGGCATAATGATTCATGATATGCCATAAGATAGGCTTCCCTCCGATTTCCACCATAGGCTTAGGAACCAGTTTCGTATATTCTGAGAGGCGGGTTCCGAATCCACCGGCTAATATTACTGTTTTCATGCGTTTCTGTTTGCTTAATTCAATGTCGTTAGCATTCGCTCAGATACCGTTGATGGTATCTGTGATGAGACGGATATTCTCGTCGGTCAGTTCCGGATGCATCGGGATAGAGATGATCTTTGAGAACACGTCTTCTGTTACCGGCAGGGCATAACCGCTCTTAAAATAGGTCAGCGTATGGTTCGGACGATATTGGATTCCATATTGGATGTCTAATTCCTTGAACCTTTCAATCAGTAGTTCCCGTTTCCCATTCAGTACCTTAATTGGGAAGATATGGGGGACGATGCTGTCGTCATAATCCATAGGGATGAGCTCCACATTTGGGTTATCCTTCAGCAACTCTGTATATTTCCGGGCAATGTATCTCCTCTTGGGCGCGAACTCCTTTTCGAACCTGCCTAATTGCACCAGCCCGATGGCTGCAAAGATATTGCTCATGTGATAGCGGTAGCCTTGTGCCACGACATCGAAGTCGTAGGAGCGTTTGCCAGCATACCTTTTCTCCGAGTCCTTCATGACCCCTAACAGGCGGGCATCGCTGATTTTATTGATGATATCAGGGTCGGCGGTAAAGACAGCGCCCCCTTCTCCCGACGTGATGTTCTTAATGCCGTCAAAGCTGAAACATACGACATCTCCGAAAGACCCGATCTTCTTTCCTTTCCAGGAACACCCGAAGGCATGTGCGGCATCTTCTATGAGCCGGAGGTGGTGGTCCTTGGCGAATTTCTGATAGGCTTCGACCATGGTGATGTTGCTGGCATAATATACGGGCAATATAGCCGTCGTCTTCGGCGTGATCCTTTTCTCCGCATCCTTCAGGTCAAGCGTGAGGGTCTTGGGATCGATCTCGCAACTAATAGGCTTGCACCCGGCTCCCGTGATGGCCTGGTAGGTGGACACGAATGTAAAGGACGGCACTAATACCTCATCCCCAGGTTGCGTGACAGCCTGTACTGCAAGATGAAGGGCAGCAGTGCCACTGTTGACGCAAATACAACGATAACCGCCGCCGATGTAGTTCTCTAAGGCCTCTTCAAAGTCATGCACCACGCTACCCATTCCTAAGTAGCCGATATCTTCGATGACATGGGCGACAGCTGCCGACTCTGCCTTGCCAACGACAGATTTTGACAATCTAATCATATTTCTTTTATTCTTAACTATATCAGGTGCAAAAATACAAATTAATCTACAATAAATACTACCCGCGCCGGAATTTTAGACTAATCTTTACCATTATTTTATACCATCAAAGGAATCCTTGCTATTACGGTCTTGATAAGATCGTGGATGTCTGTAAACACTTGCGCACGCTCGATCCTGTTTGTCTTTCATACATTTGCTGCATTTTCAATACGCAAAAGAGGATGATAGATGTTATCGTATAAGGCAATCGAATAATTTTAATTTAACACGCACTCTATAGGGAATAATGCAGGTTAAACTCTACTTGTCAAAAGACCTTTCGTCAGTTTGACAAATCATCTACGGCTGCAGGCACCCCCTTTTTCATACCCTTTACGTCTTACTGAACGATACGATGCACCGCATTTTCATGGCCTCGTTTTCAATACAATATCATGATCAGTATGGTAAACGTGAAGCTATCATGCAAAATTCTCGAGAGAATTTTATCCAAAAGAGGCTGTTTCGTAAAGCAAAAGCATAGGTATTACAATAAATTCTCGAGAGAATTGAACGTAATACGTGCTTTTCTTGTCAACCTTTGACAACCTATTGCATAAAAATCCTGTATGGTTTCGCGGAAAGTTCGTGTAGAAAAGTGTGTGGATCTGCAAAAAGTTCGTGTAGAAAAGCGTGAAATCATGCTTTGAATTCGTGTAGATTTTGTAATTTTGCGCTGTGAATGATAATCATTGGAGACTATGGAGCGTAGCATCATCAAACAACTGAAAGAATGGAAGAACAGCCCATTGCGCAAGCCTCTAATATTGGCTGGGGCAAGACAAGTGGGTAAAACTTATATCCTTAAGGAATTTGGTAAGCGGGAGTATAAGAATGTGGCATATATCAACTGTGACAACAATCCCGAAGTGGCAGGGCTGTTTGCCGAGGACTATGATATGAAGCGGACGATTCTTGTTATCGGTGCCTTGACGGGGCAGCCCATTGTTCCTGGCAAGACCCTGATCATCCTCGACGAGATACAAGAGTTGCCCAAAGGGCTTTCTGCACTGAAATATTTCTGTGAGGATGCCCCCGAATATCATGTAGCCGTGGCTGGTTCCTTGCTTGGAGTGGCTTTGCACAGAGGTGAGTCTGCACCCGTAGGTAAGGCAGACATCATTCGGATGTACCCCATGAGTTTTGAGGAGTTTCTCTTGGCAAAGGGCGAAGAACAGGTCTTTCAAGTCCTTATGTCGAAAGACTGGGCGACTATCTCGTTGCTCCATGAAAAGCTGACGAAACTGCTTCGCGAGTACTATTTCGTTGGTGGCATGCCCGAGGCGGTGACTACATTCCTGAAGACCAATGATGCCAATCAGGTGAGGCGTGTGCAGGACGATATCCTGTATTTATATAGGAGTGACATGTCAAAGCATGTTTCTGCTGACGAGGCGACACGCATCAGTATGGTGTGGCAGTCTATCCCCTCGCAGTTAGCCAAGGAGAACAAGAAATTTGTTTATGGCGCGGTGAGGAAAGGAGCGAGAGCCAAGGATTTTGAGACAGCCATACAATGGTTGGTCGATGCCGGACTTATCTACAAGGTGCCCAGAGTTAGAGAGGTGGGCATGCCCCTGAAATTCTATGAGGATGTCAATGCTTTCAAGATTTTCATGCTTGATGTGGGACTGCTTGGGGCTATCAGCGAGATGGAGCCGGCCTTGATGCTGATGTCGAACACTGCCATGACTGAAAGCAAGGGTGCTTTCACGGAAAACTATGTACTCTGTCAATTGAAGACCTTGTCAGGTATAGCCACCTATTATTATAGCCGGGAGGACTCACGGCTGGAGCTGGACTTCATCGTGCAACACCAAGGTCGCATCATACCCATCGAGGTGAAGGCGGAGGAGAACCTGAGGTCGAAATCGCTGAAGGCTTTTATTGATAAGCATGAGAACCTACATGCCGTCCGTTTTAGCATGTCGCCTTATCGGGAACAGGACTGGCTGACCAACGTCCCTCTTTATGCAGTCAGGGCAATCTGAGACGTCTGACACGATTCCAAGAAGTATCATAAGATATATTGCCAAGTATGTTAAGATACTTGGGCAAGTATGTTAAGATAGATAGGAAAGTATCCTATATATGTTGAATGACATACATATCAAAGGAGAACCAGTGGTCTGATCCTCCTTTGATGACGTACACGACGTAATATGTGCTGAAAAGTTCTATCTTCCTATCCGCGACAGCTAATCATCCCAGATACTCTTGTTCTCGATTTCGTCGGTTTCTTCATCTGGGAATAAGGCACCCTTGCCATTAGCAGGGCCTGTGGCCGGTTCGTCGTTAATAATCGGTATTACTATAGAATCACCAGAACCAGCAAGAATAGTTCCTGCTTCAATCATTCTCACCTTGACACTTGGTTTGATGTACTTTTTCATTTTCTTCTGACATTAGTTATTTGTTGATTACTTTCTTTCCATTTCTTATATATATACCCTTGGGCTGGCCATCAAGTGATGTACCTATGTATCGTCCTTGCAGGTCGTAGTAGCGCACAGTGCCGTCGGCATCGGTAGTTTCGATGGTACTGATGCCTGTAGTCTCACCGTCGAAAGCGATGGAGAGGGCCTTGGCAGAAGAGGATGATGGCGCCGTAATGTAAGCACGGTAAGGTGGAATGATGGCGGAGGGGTTGGCTGTTGTCACCCTGTGCCATAGATTATCGTTCTGCAAGATATAGGCATTATGCGCAGCGGCTGTGGCGTTGTCGATGCTATTCAGCGTTCCGATGAACTTGAAGTTGCCTTCCCCTTGCTCCATATTGTCCGAAGAATTTGCACGAACGTTTGTTGGCTCATTCGCGTCGAGACTTGTGTTGCCTCTTGCTACAAGCATATAAGGCTTGTTTGCTTCGAGCACGTCGCCAGTCGCTTCGACAAAGCGTGCCACTTTACCGTTCATGTCAACATGACTCAGGGTATACGCCTTTGCGGTGGCGGGCAGAGGGAGTGCGTAAGGCAGGCAAACGGTGTAGTTGCCTGTACTGGCAAGCTTGCGGTCGTTTCTCAACTGCTTTGCGGTAAGATCCAGACCGACAGGCATTTCTTTGGAAGTAAGATGGAAGTTCTCGCACGCCCAGCGGCTGTTTTCTTTGTCGTAATACACGTAGTTCTCCTTCGCCTTGTCTGCTTCGTTGTAGAGACTCGGCATTTCGCCGAGCACCTGCGCCCAGTAGCACTGGTTGGTGCGCCCGTTCTGCAACAGTTTGGCCACCTCGCCGCTCTTTAGCTGTCTCTCCGTTACCGGCGTGCCCTGAGCAGTGCCACACGCGTTGAGGTAGTAGCAGTTGTTGAGGGTGGCATTCTTTGCAAAGGTTACTGCCCACCAGTCTATAGCATTGTTGCTGCCGATGTAGAGGCAGTTGTTCAGCGTGCATTGTCCGTTTTGTTCGTAACAGAAACCGCTCATCCCTTTTTGGCCTTCGTAGCTTGTAGCATTGAAAGTTCCCATCACCACACAGTCGGAAATGGTCGTGTTGCCATATTTGTCAATATATTGAACGATTCCCGATGTACTACATGGGCCATTGTTATAACTGCTCGTGATATTCACCTCGCTGATGCAGTTGGAGATGGAGTTGGTCCCAAAGGCCATATTTATTAATCCTGATGACACATAGCTTGTGACAGATATTTGCCCTTTTGTATGTACATTCTTGATGGCCGCATTCTTTATTGCATAGAATGGTGCGTATGCTGAAACGCCATTGACATTCAACGTGATGCTGTGTCCGTTGCCATCAAAGACGCCAGAGTAACTATAATACTGGGAGCCAATCATCGGACTGGTTGCGTCAAGGATGATGTCTGCAGTAAGTCGGGCATTCATAACATTGTTGCCATTTTTCACCTCCTGTGTGAACGCCTTCCAGTCTTCGGCGCTGGCGATGGGATAATAATCCAGGTCGGTGAAGGTGACCGTCACGGTGCGGTCAGCGGTGACCGGTGTGGAGGCAGTGAAGCCATCACCGAAACTGAGTTTATAGTAATTGTCAGGGCTGATGTTTCCGCCTGCCAGCTCCTCTATGGTGGGCAGCGTTACGGTGCCGCCGCTGTTGGCATAGCGTGCCGCCAATTCCTTGTCGCCCTGCTTGAAGGACACCTTATACACCCGCTTCGCCGCGTCGGCGGTGAGCGATGGCTGTACATCTGTGCCGATGCTCATGCCCCACGTGTTGCCGCTCCGGCTGTTTTGCAGCAGCCAGGCCACCTCGCCGCTCTTCAGTTGTGCGGCGGTCACCTGCTTGGCACCCCCTGCATTGCATGGCATGAGGTAGTAGCAGTTGTTGTAGGTCCTGCCTGATATGCTTGCACCGCCTGTGTTGTTGACGCTTTCACCCGTGTACAGGCTGTTGCTTATGGTGCAAGTCGATGCGTTTGAACTCACTATAAGCCCCCAACTGTCACTATTCTGTGTACATTCGAACGTTCCCGTCATGAGGCAGTCGGTGATAGTCAGTGTCGAACCTGTTTTCGTTTCATAAACCAATCCTCCCATGTAGCCTGGTGCCTTCAATGCCAGAGAGCTGACGCAGTTGGAGACGGTCACCTTGCCATAAGCCGTGCAGATGAGGCCTCCCACTTGGCTTGTGTTGTCGGTGATGCTGCCTTTGACAGTAAGGTTCTTGACGCTGGCATTCTCCACGCAACGGAAGGGACCAATCGCTCCGCTGCCGTTCCAGTTCATCGTGATGCTGTGGCCATTACCGTCGAAGGTGCCGGCATACCGATGGCTTTCTGTTCCCACCATCGTGATATCCGTACCGAGGTCGATGTCGGCATCGAGCTTGGCGTTGAGCGTGGTCAGCCCCTTGTCGTTGACGAGCGAGGCAAACATCTTCCATTCGTTCGCGTCCCTGATGAGCACAGTCCCATTTTTGTCGCTGCGCACCACGGTGAAGGTACACGAGATAGAGGCAGCCTCATAGCGACTACTCTGCGGCTGCTGGGCGGTGATGGTGGCTGTACCTGTGGTTCCTCCCCACGTGATTTTGCCGTTATTTACCTTTAGAGCGGCTTCGTTGTTGCTGGTGCCGATGAATCCATAGGACAAATTGAAAGGCAATCCACTTCCCGTGGTGAAATTCACATAATCACTAATCGCCAATAAATTCCCGCCAACGGGTGAGCCTTTGGTGAACATAACATCTGATGGTACCGTCTTGAACGACATTTTGACAGGGTCGCGCAGTATATTCACCTTCATGCTGCTTTCTCCCTTGGCATAGTTGCTCGTGGCAGGGAAGGTGGCGCGGAGGGTGGTTGAACCGAATGCTTTTCCCGTAAAATTAGATGCGTCGACAGTCGCCACATTATTGTTGTCGCTCTTGAGGACTGGAGTGCCGTCATAGCCGTTCATGCTTATACCGGGTTTGACCGTCACGTATGCGATAGCCGACACGGACGACTGTTGAAATGCCGCCTTGCAGACCTTGACATAGCCCACGATGATGTCGCGCACCTTGAATTGTCCCCAACTGGAGTTATTGTGTGTGGTGATGACGACACTCTGTGCCGTAGCGTCATACTGGGTGACGACGATATTGTTGTTGTCATCATTGAGATTGTTCTGGTTGGCGCCATTCACATTCGAGTTGGAGACAGCATTTTTCTCAAAGTAATAGGAGTAGCCCGAGGTGACACCGCCGATGCGATTGATACCTTCGGCATTGTCATAGTCCTTACCACCCTCTGTGTCACGCAGGATAATCCAGCGGATGGCGTATCCGTCGTCAGCCTTGACGGTGAGGGTAGAACCCTTCGCCAGTTCATAGATGGCGTTGTTGCCCGTGCCCCTGGTAGTCTTGCAACTGCTGAACGTGATGTTTACATTCGAGCTTGTAAGTGTCGTCACAGACTTGTTCTTTACTGCGTCGCGTGAGCGGAAAATCTGATAGCCAGCACAACCATAGTCGGTAGCCCATGCCCCCACAGACGAGGCGATGAGCAAGAGGAAGAGGCAGAGCCTCTGAATGATGTGTTGATGTTGCATCTTGATTTAGTTGATTAAATATTATCAAAGATTGATTCTTAAATTCTTGCACAAAGTTAATCAATTTAACATTCTGCGTATTTATCATCTCTGAAAAATAGGTTATCATCTCTCTGAAAAACTTTCTTTTTCGTGGTAAATGATAGGATTTTGACGATTTAAGTTGTCCGTAAAGTCTTCTATGCTTCAGAAAGAAAAGAATGAGGATTATGAGAATAATGGATAAGAAAAATAACAGATTACAAGAAAAAATACTATCTTTGCACATGATTACGTAAAAATAATCTATCCATTCCAAAAGTATGATAACCGCTTTTTATATTTCCACAGCACTGTTGGCTTTGCTGTTGCTGCTTATCATCTGTTTTGAGTCATTCTATGGACATGAGATCAATGATGCCGCGCTCCGCCTGCGCCGTTGGTCGTTCGTAGCATTCTTCTCGTGCGGTCTGGTCGCCACGGCCTCCCGGTTTTTTACGGTCTCACACGGTCAGATAGAGCTGCTGCCTACGATGACCATCAGTCTGGACTATTGCAGCTTCGTGACTTTCTGCATGCTGGCGGCGGCTTATTTCGGAAGGCAATACTACAAGAATCCCTACAACTGGTTTTTCATGCTGGAACTGCCCATCGTTATCATCATCATCAACACCACCATGCGTCTGACAGGTGGTTATAGTCACTTTTACAGTCTGGAGGAGATGTTGGTGGTGAGACCCGACAGGGCCGGACGCATGATCCTCATGTCGAGATTCGTCATTCTTGTACTGACTTTCATGTCCTACATCTTCCTGAGCCTGCTGCTCTTGGAGGCCTATATCCATCACCGGCGAACCAGGAGCGAGAGAATGTCCGAACTGGAGAGCCGGCAGAATCTATACGAGCATGCCAATATTCTGCTTTATGTTCTCATCCTGTTGTTGACCGTCGGTACTAACTTTTTCAATACTGCACCCCCACACATTCTCTGCAATGTACTTATGATGATCATGATAACGTGGTCGGCAATCACATACAAACGCTTTGTCAACTATGCCCGCATGAAGAAGAACGGCTCTTTCACAGCTGCTGTGATAGAGGATGAGTTGCAGCGTATCGTCCTCATGGAGTACGGCAATCCGTTTCTTGAAACCAATCCTACTCTCGACAATGTGGCCTCTGTGCTCGAGGTGAGCCGCGAGGATCTGAGCGACTATATCTACAACCGGCTGGGCATGTCGTTCAGTGCCTGGATCAGCGAGAAGAAACTCTTATTTTGTGCACACCTACTTGTCACTACCGACCGACTGATCTCTGACATCGCCCTTTCGGCAGGCTACATGAATGTGACCGCCATGAATAAGGCGTTCAAGACAAGATTCGGTAAGACACCCTCGCAATACAGGCAAGAAAAGGGATTTGTCGCCAAGCTGAATATTGCGAGAAAGGAAAAAAGCTGTTAAGCCTATGCCGAAGAGGATAAGCGTGGTGAGATAAATGGATGCTTGAGGCGGCTTGTGTTGAAATCACTTCCATGCAAATGTTCTTGCAAAATAGCAGAAACTCTACAAATATCTTGCATTGATGACGTAAAAGCTTATCTTTGCTGCATAAATCTGTGTCATGACACATAAATATATTCCAAACGATGCTGTTTGAACGAAAACATTATCTGAACCTGTTGCAGAATGCCGACGGAAACAGTATGATGACTGCCTGTGTAACGGCGTCCTTGTCGAGAGTCTTTACGACTTTCTCTTGGGCAAACAAGATCTTCGAAAATAAAATTTATGTATCGTGAGTTCATCTTACGGAAGAGAATTTCTTTGCATGTAAACTAACGAAGAATCCCCGCCAATTGACCTTTACGTGATCAACGGCGGGGATTTTTCTTATCTATGTGTAAGGCTTAATGCCTTTATTGCTTCACGACTTTGCGTCCATTCTGGATGTAAATGCCAGGAGCGAGGTTCTCAAGGCTATTGCCCACATAGCGACCGTCAATGGTATAGACCTTGCCGTTATTTTCCTTCGATGTAGTGGATATATTGCTGATACCCGTCGTGCCGAAAGTAAATTCAATGCTGGCTGGCGCTGCCTTGGCGGAGCTTGACAATGGGAATTTGAAGTAAGCCTTGTTCTTGGCGATAGCCCACTCATTATAGGTGTTTTGAGCCAAGCGATAGAGAGCCACTTTGCCATTTCTCTTGCCTAAGACATAATAGAGGTAGTTTCCTCTGCCTGTCTGGTCATTGTAAGCCGTGGAGGCAATCACCTCACGACCGAGCGTTCCTGCCAAGCCTGTTGCGCTGTTAATACCAGTAGTAGCATCTGGCTCTGTAAAGGTCTTGCCATTGCCAAGGGTAACATATTTCGTAACCGTTGTCTCTCCATTGCCTTTGCTGCCAGCAGTCATCAAGAGCACCGGTGTCTCGCGGGGCAGGGTGCGATCAGTACCTAAGTCAAATTCAGTCAGCGTCACTTTGTCTTTTACCTCTCCATTCGTAATGTTACTTACCTGATAGGCAGTCACATCGGAAGGAATCACAATGGGGAACGGTGCCTTTATGGTAGCATAATAGTTGTAATCATCATTTTCATACATATTTGTCACATCGTCATCGCTGCGTACAAACTTGATGGGGAAGCCCGTGTTGCTGAACTCTGGCTGGTTGAAGGAGCCGTAGTTAGCATCATCTGAGGATGATACCTCCGTGAAGATCAGGTCGGAAGTCCAAGCTACAGTGCTATTGCTGTTAGGTTCTCCATGCCTATAAGTCATGTATGACCAGTTAACTTCTTTTTCAGTCTCAGTTCCTGTATTCTTCACAAGCAAAACGCGGTCTGCTCCATCAGCATGCTTATATTTCAAACTATAGCCGTCAACGCCACCCGCTACTAACTTGCCAGTAATCTCTTTGCTACTATCGCTTTTCCATTTATTGTGGAGGAAACCATAAATTTTGAAGGTAGCACTATAGAGCGGAGTACAGCAAACGGTGCTAGATTTCTTGCCTGTATAGTAGTCAGTTCCGCCAGTACCCCAACCCATATATCCGTCGCCATTGAAGCTGGAGAAGTAGAGGTCGCCATTGGTACCGTCTTTAGAGAGGGTCCAATAATAGGTAGGGTCTGGCACGTCAGTTCCATTATGTGCCTTAGCGGTCAGTGCACCTTTATCCGTCTTCGTCACATCGCCCTGTTGAGAAACGGAGAAATTGCTGTGCAGATAGTACTCACTGACAGTCCCGTCGGAAGCCGTATGGCGTGCCTTGATGAGGTACACCTTACCGGGTACAGGCTGTACGTTGACCTTCATGAATTTCTCACGGAAATTCTTATGATAGTCGTTGTCGTTTACATATTCGTACTTACCACCGGTAATCGTGGAAAGCGAGATGGTGTTGTACACCTGGTTGTAGAAGTTGCCGGGGTTATCAGTTGTACTTTCCTTCAGGAATTCGTAGAGAATGTCGATACCCGATGTTCCATTGTCGTCGATGGAGGAATACGCAGAATAACTGTTTGCCTCGGGCACTGTATAGTTCTTCCAGCCAGTGAGCATCTTGGAAGAAGGATAGGTCACATCAGGAGCAGAGTCCAAGTCACCTTGCAGAGCCTCGAAGTCGTTACGGTCACGTAGCACCTTCCAGTTGATACCGAGCTGATAACGGTCAGCATTGCTGGCATTGCCATAGGGAATCGTATGAATTGCAATATAGACATTTTTCTTGTCAGCTACTCTGCGTGCAGGCAGCAGAATGATACCGCCGTTTGTGCGACTGCTTGACATTTTGAATCCTCCATTAGGAGTTGCCTCGCAGTTTGCACTCGTTGCAGTAGCCCATGAACCGCTTGTAAAATCAGAATTATAGCTGAAGACATTGAAGCCGCGGCTCTTGCCATCAACATTATAACGTGCACTGATCCACACATTGCCATCAGGAAGCTCTGCGCATTTTGTCTCGTCAGACATTCCGTTATTTGCATTGTTCACCAACTGTGCGCCCGCTGTGCCTAACACAGCCCAAGTTGAACCTAAATCATCCGTATAGATGATCTGAGCACCGATGGTAGTGCACAGTCCAAGATAGATACGATAGTTGGTACCCTTCTTGATGATCTTGCTCTGGCACATCCGTCCACTGGTCGGGAAAAGACCGGCAGGGGTATTGGACGTGAAGAGACCATAGATTTGGCTCGTCACTTCGGTAGGTTCCACCGTCTTCAAATCATTCGGATCAAGGACAGCCTTGTAAGTTTTGATGCGTGTATCTGTAGTTGAAGTCTGTGAATAACCATTGGTTCCTCCGCAGCACATGAGCAGAATCTTCTTGCTTTCCTTATCATAGACAACAGCAGCGTCGCCATAAGCGAAATTACCTGTTTTGGTACTGCAATCGAGAATAGTAATTTGATTGCCCCAAGAGGCACCGTTGTCAATAGATTTCTTAGCGATGATAGAATTATGACCTTTGCCTACGTCACCGCTTGCCTTACCATTGATGCCGCGAAGGTCTGAGAATGCCACCAACGTATTTGCATCAATACGCACGATGGCAGGGATGCGATATTGTGTACTTGCGTCACCACTCTTCCACTCAAAAGGATTCGTGACTGTTGCGTTTGCTGCACACACGCCCAAAACAAGGACAAGCAGCAATCCTAACGTTCTTTGAAAGCTCTTCATGCTCTTTATTTTTTTCATTTTTCCTCCTTATTTACTCGTCCCATTTTACGTTTTCATCAGATTCCTCCATGTTGGAATCATCCACAAATACATTCTTTTTACTGTACTGATCTTGCTCTCCGACACCACCGGAGCCAATACCCAAATTGATAGCCTCAGCTAAATACATTTTTAACACCGAGCAATTTGGCCTGATGTAAACCTTTCCCATAAATTAATTCTTATTACTATTAAACGTTTTCAGACGCAAAATTACAATAATTACAATCTTTCTCAAACCTTACATAACTTAATTAATCAAAAAAAAAAACTAACGAACATTGTTGGTTTAAAGTTCAAAAGTGAGGCTACAATAGGGTATTGTCATAATATTTATATGTATAATCCAACAAAAGGCCGTAAGGTCATCCGTTATGTCCTTGAAGCTAAGTGTGGGTCAGCACATGAATTGAGATGTTTGTGGAGCAAAGTGATTGAAAAAAGTGGAAGGAATCAAAGAAAAGTCGTTTGGAAAAGTGGAAGGAAGGTTGCAAATACAGTATATCCGTACAACGAAAAGAGGGTATATACGTTGTGCCGATCAATTGCCTGAGGGAGTAGCATGAGCTTTCAGATTACCCTATGTGTCGAGGACCTTCCGCTTCGAGGCAATACTCATCTATAAGATATATGTCGCTGCGGCAGTGTAGGTCGGCCACCCCCTTCTCAATCAGTTGGAAGGTTTGCGAGTGGTAAAACCCGTCCATCGCCTCTTCGAGTGGAATATTAAGCCTGTCGGCAATGCCCTTGATGATGCGGGCATATTTTGCTTGCAGTATCGTTTGCTTGTCGTCCATTACACTTCCTCCGCTCTGATATATTTAAGATACTTATCAATAAGCTTTTGGTTGAGAATGCATATTTGATGGTTGGGCTTTTCGTATTTTAGCCGTGACAAAGCGGCGTCCTTTGTGATATCGCCAGCCAAATAAAGCTCTACAGTCCTAAATATCTTGTCATTGGCTACACCACCCTCCACTGCATCAAATAGATGCACAGTTCTCATACTCCTGTTAGCAGCAATGAAATCAAGCCATTCTCCATCGTAGGCATTGAAAACCTTTACATTCTCACTTCGCCATGCATCATTAAGCTCATAGACATTAAGATATGCCTTCATTCCTCTTAAAGAGAATCGCTCAGCATAACGCAGTGCTTGGTCGTGAAGGGCTGTTACATAAAAGCCTTTTCCGAAATCCAGTGCCTCACGAGAATAATGTACATTAGGCTTGTCAACGATAAGGTATGACGAATGATAGACAATCATGCCAATGCTCCTTTCTCCTTCATGTAACTGATAAGGTCTTCGGCTATATATTCGCTTCCAAAAGTATGGAGGGGCTCATATCCCTTGATGATATAGCCATCAAGGATGTCCGACCGTTTCAGACGGTCATACACTTCCGTTTGGTTCATCCCAAGCTTTGAAGCCAATAATCCTATGCAGTAAACTGCAAAATCCAGCTGGTTGAAGGTCATAGCGATTCTTATTTGCCACAAATATAGCTATATTTTTTAAAAGATGCAAGAAGGGAAAGTAAAAAACAAATAAAACCGAACGGAAATAACTGCTGATGAATGTCAGTCAATCCAATATTGCTTACATTGAGACCGAGGGAATATCTGTTTAGAATGGTATATGCTATGCTTTAAGGATCAGTAGCAAAAGCGACAGGGGACGGTCACTAATGTGATGTTGTAGGCGCGTTTGGGTAACATTTGTTACCCGAAAAGGTCCTTTCATGCGTGACAAACGGTCGTGGCATCTTTTTTGTTCCTAACTTACTGAAAGAAATTCAGAACAACTAAAAGATATGATTATGAACAGCAAATTGACAAAGGACATGACAGTCGGCTCCATGGTAGCTGAGGATTTCAACCGGGCACAGGTTTTTGAACGTTTGGGCATTGACTACTGCTGCCACGGGTCGGATACGCTTGAGGAGGCTTGCAAGAAACGTGATCTCAGCCCTGATGACGTGCTGACAAAGTTAGATGGCAAAGAGGTTGCAGGTGCCGCTCCGGATTTTGCAAGTTGGCCGCTTGACCTGCTCATCGACTATGTGCTGAAGAAGCATCACCGCAATTTCCACCTTTACCACGATGACCTCATGCAACTTGTCAATAAGGTGGCAAGGGTCCATGGTGAACGGCATCCGGAACTGTTGGAGATAAGGGATACGGTAGCTGCCTCCTTCGATGAGCTCGATTCTCATTTCGCCAAGGAAGAGAATGTGCTTTTCCCTCAGCTCTATGAGATGTATAAGGCACGTGAGGAGGGTCGCCCTGCTGCTCCCTTCCATTGTGGCACCATCGCTCATCCTATACGGCAGATGATGCTGGAACACGATGCGACAGGAGACATGTGGCAGCACATCACGGAGTTGACGCATCATTTCGAGACACCTGAGGATGGATGTGCTTCCTATCGGCTCATGAACCAGCAGTTGCATCAGTTCTTCCTCGACCTCAAAGAGCATATCTCGTTAGAGAACAACTTGATCTTCCCGGGCTTCCTCCGTATGGAACAGCAAGGAGAATAAAGGTGTGGGCGAGAAAAGGTAGGTTTCTCGCCCACCTTTTCTCGCCATAGCAGAACTCAAGGCAAGCTTGACTCTGCCCATTAGGCTTAACGAAAACGTTCAAAAAAGAAAGATACTGGTCTCTTTTATTGTCTAATCCATTCTTTTTCCTTACATTTGCAAAGGAAATAACCGTGTAAAGTCGGCGAATCAATCAATCTTTGACAAAAAGAGGACGTACTCACTTTCATGATGCCCCAAGAACGTATACAATTATCTTCATCACATTTGACAAGATCTTTAGTTTCTGCCCAACAAGACCTGCCGGCTGCAGCATTGGCACACGACCTGACACAGTGCCTTGCGGAAGGTAAGAATGCGGTTGTGATCGCCCCACCTGGATCGGGGAAATCTACTTTTTTGCCGATCACAATGCTTGAAGCTCTGCCTGAAGGCAAGATCATCGTGGTGGAACCACGTCGTTTGGCAGCCCAGCAAGTGGCATTACGTATGGCTCAGATCTTGGAAGAACATGTGGGACAGACCGTAGGCTATCAGGTACGATTTGAACGTCGGGTATCAGCAGCGACACGCATTGAGGTCGTAACGGAAGGGATTCTGGCTCGCCAATTGGTTAGCGACCCTATGTTAGAGGGGATTGGCTGTGTCGTTTTCGACGAATTCCACGAACGCAACCTACAATCGGATATGGCTTTCTGTTTAGTTCGCCATATCCAAGCACTCATCCGACCGGAAATCCGGTTGGTCGTGATGTCAGCGACTTTGGATGCCAAGCCCATTGCCACTGCCATTTCTGCCCAAGTATTCGCCTGCGATGGTAGATTGTTTCCTGTCTCTGTAAAATATGCAAGTACAGACACGATACCGTCAGATATCGCACAAGACGTGGCAGCAGCCGTGAGTCGCGCCCATCGCGAGCAGGAAGGTGACATCCTCGCCTTCCTGCCTGGGCAGGCTGACATCCAGCGTTGTGCTGATATCCTAAAAGATTCTCTATCGCCTACACGGATATGCCCTCTCTACGGTAATCTGAGTCAACGGCAACAACAGGAGGCAATCGTTCCTACCGCCCCGGGAGAAAGGAAAATCGTCTTGTCTACACCCATCGCAGAGACATCGCTTACTATAGAGGGGATCTGCATTGTGATAGATAGCGGATACTGCCGTAAACCTGTTTTTAATCCAACAACGGGCTTAACGCATTTAGAAACGGTTCGCATTAGTCTCGATATGGCCAACCAGCGCAGCGGGAGAGCGGGGAGAGTGGCACCCGGTATCTGCTTCCGACTCTGGACCAAGTCAGCTGAGAGTCGGATGGACGAACAACGCCAACCAGAAATCCTCAATGCTGATCTTGCCCCAATGGTCCTCAATTTAGCTGCTTTTGGTGAGACCGACTTGCTGTCGCTTCCTTGGCTTACGCTGCCCCCAAAAGGCAATCTGTACAAGGCTGTCCACGATCTATCCTTGTTGGGAGCGTTGTCTGAAGAAGGAATGATCACTTCTGTGGGCAGAAAGATGGTAACGTTTCCCTGCCATCCCCGTCTTGCCAAGATGATGTTGCAAGCGCGTGACGAGAAAGAGAGACAACTGGTATGTGATATTGCTGCCTTACTTGAGGAAAAAGATCCCATGGGTGACTTAGAATCGTCCGCCGACCTATCCCTACGCATTTCAGAATTAAGAAGAGCTCGCAGCCAGAGACGTATTGGATCATGGGGACGAGTGGACAAAGTCGCTGGTGAGTATACCCGTATGATGGGTGTTGCTCCTGGGACTTCTTATGTTAGTAGCGAGGATATTGGCGTTCTGGTGGCAGTAGCCTATCCAGAGCGCATAGCCCAGGCTTTGGATCATAACGGAAATTACCGATTGGCAGATGGACAGCAAGCAGCTGTTGATGCTTCTGATCCCATCGCTGGGCACGCCTGGTTAGCAGTGGCATCACTTCATACGGCAAGCCGGGGATGCGGTAGGATATACTTAGCGGCAGCTGTGAATGTTGCTGATCTTGATCGCCTTGCTTCCTGGCAGGACCATGTCACTTGGATCACCCATCGTGGAGGGATCATCACGCAACGTGAGAAACGGTTAGGCGTATTAGTGATGGACAGCAAGCCAATAGCATCCATAGACAACAGGCTACTCTTAAGGACCGTTTGCGCTGCCGTGAACAAGGAAGGTCAAAGCTTACTCAATTGGTCAGATCCGGTAAAAGCCCTGCAGTTACGTATAGCCTTAGTGGCGGGGTGGCATCCCGAACTTTTCCTGCCCGACCTTTCTACCGCCCATCTGTTAGAGCATCCCGACCAGTGGTTGTCTCCCTATCTGACAAGAGATGGGGGCATCGTAACTACTGTAGCAGAACTACGTAAGATCGACTTGTCCCAAGTGCTGTGGGGACTTCTCGACTATGAGCAGCAGCAAGCTGTCGATCGATTTGCCCCCACGTACCTGACAGTACCCTCAGGTCGTAAGATAAAGGTAAAATACAGGATAGGTGCCGAGGCACCAGTGCTGAGTGTACGGTTGCAGGAGTGCTTTGGCATGGCAGAGACACCTCGCGTGGACAATGGTCGCATGCCTGTGTTAATGGAACTTCTGAGTCCCGGATTCAAGCCCGTGCAACTTACTACCGACATGAGGAATTTCTGGCAAACTACCTATTTTGATGTACGCAAGGAATTACGCCGTCGCTATCCTAAGCACCATTGGCCTGACAATCCCATGGAGGCTACACCTCAATAAGTTGCGCTGCACCTCGGTTGATCCGATCTGTCCTCAGCGGTCCTCCTCATATTTCCACTCATTGATCGTACGTTTCTCGGTTGAGAAATTGATAGTTAAGTATGCTCGTGATAAGAATACAGGATGCAACTTATTTCGCGAAGTGTTTTCTGGCTTCCTCCATGTCCTGCACAGTTTCCATTGTTCCAACATAATTGCCATCTGTGTCGCGCACGGCATGGTAGTTGACAAGCATCGTGCGTCCATCCTTTTCCAGCCACACCGGCACGCAGTCGCGCTTACCCTCACGAAGCTCATTGATAATAGCCCTTACCATCGGCTCTATTTTTGGAGGATGGCATGAAAATACCTCACGGCCAAGTGCTGCCAGAGGACGTTTGAAAGATTTCGCGGAGAACGGCTGGTTGAAATAGCGGTTGATGTTGTCAGCATCCACAAAAGTCACCTCCATCGGAAGTGTGTCGAGCAAAGCCGTCAGCTGGCTGACCGTGAGTGACCCACCTGGCATGTTTATCCTCAGTTCATCGGTCACATTTGTGGCTTTTTGGCAGTTTTCCTTCTTCTCCTTGGCAAGCAATGCCTCGCCGTCTTGCCATGCTGGCGACTCAACACCCAGGCAGATGGCATACGCCTTGCTGTCCACATAAATCTGACGCCAGTCGTCGTCAGTGAAGTTTGCCACACACACGGGGAAGAGTATGCGGTTCTCCTTAAATGTCATCTCACGGGCACGACCGACAAGGGCCTCCGTGCGTTTTAGCCATTGTGCGTCGTGGCTGGCAGCTGGCTTTAGAAGAGAGGAAATTTCCGCGCGTATCTCATCGTCGATAGTCCACATCACCTGTGAGGGACCATATATCCCGTACTTGGTGTTCAGCAAAGGATAGATAAGATCGCCTTTCTTGGCATAGTGGATGGCAAGTCCGCGGACCTGACTAAGGAGGGCCGCCACGTCGGCATCCTTTCTCATAGCATTCTCCACCTCGTCAAGGGCTTTTACAATCGCATCGTTCTCACGATAGAAGGTCTGCAGAGGATGCCCGTCGATAGCCCGCAGACTGGCTGCCTTGTCTTTGCTCTCTGCAGCTTGCCCCATCATCATTCTCTCTTGGTCGTGGTGCATGCCATGGTGGAGATCGTCCTCACGCTTGTTATGGAATAGGGCAGAATGAACATCACACAGTTTCTTCACTTCCTTTGCCGACTGTCCTTCAGCTATAAGCTCTTGCTCAGCCTTCATGATGTTTGTGGCAGGAACGTCCTTGAAGTCTCTCACAAAGTCTGCACGCACGCTTTCCATAGGCTCACCATCGTTGAGCCGCTTGAGTAGCAACTTGATTTTCCGGGTGGCTTCATCAGACGGGCCGGTCAAATGGCTGTGGATGGAATTGTCGACAGAAGCGGGAGCGTCTCCCACTACAGTGAAGCCCCCATCCTGTAGGGCCTTTACCACTAAGTCCATGCTGATCCCTCTCATAGCCGCACCCTTGGGAATGGTTATCAGTTTTCCTGCAGAAAGTCTGATAGCCTTTTTCTTGATTTCGGTAAACCCGAGTGATGCCATGATGTCGATAAGCTCTGGATATGCTTCCGTGAGCTGGTACACTGTTTGTGTGAGGTCTATTCTCTTTTCCATTGTCTATATTCGTTATGTTATTCTATATTCTATCTTGCAATTTTAATGCCATTTTTCTTTTTATAGACTTTTATCGTAAAGGTGGTCACAAATGTTACTACCTTACTCATGTGGCAGGGGTGGCATTCTTTTTGTTGTCAGAATGATGAACGATAAATTTTAAGCATATAGGAGACAATAATTATGAGATTCGAGAAAGGCAAGGTGTTCAATGTGAGCAGCATGGTAGATTATGCAGACGGTGGTGTCGTCAGTAAGGAGCTTATCCATAGCGACTCTGGCAGTGTGACGATGTTCAGTTTCGATGCGGGTCAAAGGCTCAGCGAACATTCCGCACCATACGATGCGGTCGTCCAGGTCGTTGATGGCGAAATGGAGTTAAGCGTAGATGGGACTCCCCATGTGGTTAAGTCGGGTGAGTTGTTCGTCATCCCTAATGGAGCACGCCACAGTGTCTACGCCAAGCGTCGCTTCAAGATGATCATCACGATGGTCAGGGGCTGACGTGAGCATAGTGTCGGCCAACCCGATAGTCGTTTCCAAGAAGCGGAGTGGCTGTGTGCCGCAGGGTATCCAAAGAGAATGATGGGCGCGAGGCTAACATGCCTGTACTCATCATTCTTCATTTTAGAATATATTATCGTCTTTTCTCTTCTTGTGAATCTCAAATAATTTTCGCAAGTTTGCAGATGGAATAGATTGAATGTATGATGGAGGAGATGCCCGTATGCAGGTGAAGGTGGCAGGCGGTCGTGTCAACATGGTCATCTCGTCATGAAGCAAATAGTTGACTGCTAATTCCGCCCTATCTCGATGCTTCGATCGTATAAGTGAAACTATCGGCACGGTAATAGCCGATGTTGAATTCAATCGGCTTTTTATCTACGTCGTATACCATGCGTTTGCGGATAAGGATAGGGTCGGAAGGCTCTATTTCCAGTTTTTGGGCAATCATATCCCCAGCCAGGCGAGCACTGATAGCTTCCTTACTGGTCTTTACGGTGATATGGTAATTTTCCTCAAGAATGCCATAAAGGGGCTTCGTAAAATCATCGCTCCCGCTAAAGGCGATCTTTGGATTAAAATAAGAGATGAAATAGACGAAAGGATATTCTTTCTTGCCACGTACCCTCTCCAATACCAGGCACTTCCTTTCATCAAGGGCATCCATGCCAAAGAAAGATCTCACCTCCTCGCCCGGAGACTCGTAAGCTACCCGCAGCTCGAAGTTCCTGATGGATACCCCTAACATCTTCATCTCCTGTGAAAAACTAAGCCAGTTTTTCACTCCACCCACGACAGCCTTTTGGACTACCTTGGTGCCGTGTCCCTTTTTACGAACCAATAAACCCTCGAAGACTAATTGGTTGATTGCCGCACGCAAGGTGTTGCGTGAAATACATAATTGTTTGGACAAATCCACTTCATTGGGAAGGAGCTTGCCGTTCTTATATTCCTCGGACGTAATCAGTTTCCTAAGAACATCCTCTGCTTGTAGATGTAATGGTTTTTTTGAAGTAGGGTCAAGTTTCATGAGGAATGATGATTAAATGCTATATTTGCTGCAAAGATATATTTTTTCCCTGAAAAATACATCCTTTTTATTTGGAAATATGAAAGAAATGTTATAGCTTTGCACAAGATTTTATATGTATGAACATATAGGACTTTTTCGATAAGCAAAATGAACAGAGGCAAGCTTGCCTTAACTCTGCCATGGTGAGGAAAGGTGGGCGAGAAGCCAAGGTTTCAAATTACTAAGTCAGAAAATGAGAGCAGTAAACTATGATAAATTCCCGTCGACACAGATAGACGGCTATGTGCTAAGGGGATGGGATGCTATCCGCGCGAAGTTAGCGGAGAGCCTTCGCCAACATGTCTTGGTGGTAGACCTCTATTCCGGTGTCCATGAGGAAGAAGTTGCGAATGAGTTGCAGAAGTTGTCCCCGAACCTGTTCATTGATACTCGTGACCTGATGAAGACAGAACAGGAGATCATGGAGATGACAGCGCGGTATATGACTGATGACCCGTTGTTTGGGTATATGACCAACTTTACGCTCACAGAATATTTTGACCGAGACAAGCTTCGCGAAGTAAAGCGAAAGGTGGAGGCTGCCAAGGGTAGTGTCATTATTATGGGTACTGGTGCTCACTTGGTGGCTCCATCAGATGCTATCTTGGTATATGCTGACATGGCAAGGTGGGAAATCCAGCAACGCTTCAGGCGTCATGAGGTAAAGGCGGTAGGTGTAGATAACCATGCGGATGCTCCTTCCTTGCAATACAAGCGAGGTTATTTCAACGACTGGAAGATGCTCGACCGATATAAGGATTCACTTTATGGGATTGTCGACTACTGGTTAGACACCCATATAAGCAATGACCCCAAGCTCATCGATCGTAGTACCTTTATGGAAGGGATCGACAAGACCGTACGTTCTCCCTTCCGTGTCGTTCCTTTCTTCGACCCAGCCCCTTGGGGTGGGCAATGGATGAAAAAAGTGTGCGGGCTCGATGAAAAGATGGCTAATTTCGGATGGTGTTTCGACTGTGTCCCCGAAGAGAACAGTTTATATCTGGACGTGAGGGGTATCCGGTTTGAGATGCCCTCTATCAACGTAGTATTACTACGGTCCCGACAACTGCTTGGAGAGCCTGTTGAAGCTCGTTTTGGCAAGGAGTTTCCCATCCGTTTCGATTTCCTCGATACAGTAGAGGGCGGAAACCTGAGCCTACAAGTGCATCCTACCACGGAATTTGTCCACCAGAACTTTGGGATCCATTACACCCAAGACGAAAGTTATTATCTTTTGGACTGTGAGCCTGGGGCAACCGTGTTCTTGGGCTTGAAAGAAGACATACATCCGGAAGACATGATAAATGACTTGCGGAAAGCGCAACGGGGAGAAATTGTCTTCGATGCAGAAAAATACGTCAACCGTTGGCCAGCCAAGAAGCATGATCATTTTCTCATTCCTGGAGGGACTGTTCATTGTTCAGGGGCTGGGTCGCTCGTTTTGGAGATCAGTTCTACCCCAAGCCTGTTCACGTTCAAGCTTTGGGACTGGCAAAGGTTAGGACTCGATGGCAAGCCAAGGCCGATTAACGTTGAGCGAGGGAGCCATGTGATTGATTTCGGGCGAGATACGACCTATGCGCGTAATCATCTGATCAATCAGGTAGAGACCGTGGCTGAAGGAAACGGATGGCGTGAAGAGCGTACGGGACTGCATCCCAATGAGTTCATTGAGACACGTCGCCATTGGTTCAAGGTTCCGGTCGTCCATCATACGGGCGATAGCGTGAACGTGCTCAACTTGGTAGAAGGAGAGGAGGCGATCGTGGAAAGTCCGGAAGGACGCTTTGAGCCTTTTATCGTCCATTATGCAGAGACATTTATTATCCCCGCGGGCATTGGCACCTATACCATCCGACCCTATGGCGCTTCAGAAGGTCAGCTTTGCGGGACCATCAAGGCTTATGTAAGGCATTAAATGTTTTATGCGAGAGCAAATGATATAGTTGAACGGAAACCATTCATATCCGATATATTATGTATGAAGATGACGAAAGAACGGTAATGACATTGGATGCAGGTGGTACCAACATGGTATTCTCTGCTATTAAGGGCAACCGTCAAGTGGTAAAGCCCATACGGATAGATACTGTGAGTGATGACCTTGACCAGTGCTTGAATACCATGAAATACGGCTTCGAGCAAGTCAAGGAGAGCGTGGATACGCCTCCTGTTGCCATTAGCTTTGCCTTCCCTGGACCTGCAGACTATCCAAACGGGGTGATTGGTGACCTGCCCAACTTCCCGGCTTTCCGGGGAGGGGTACCTTTAGGTCCTATTCTCGAAGACTGGTTCCATATCCCTGTCTATATGGAAAACGACGGCAACTTGTTTGCTTTCGGGGAAGCGACATCTGGAATGTTACCTCGTGTCAATGATGCCTTACGGAAGGCAGGGAATAAACGGACCTACCATCATCTGATTGGCATCACCATCGGAACTGGATTTGGTTGTGGTGTCGTCATCGACGGGCATCTGCTGACAGGAGACAATGGATGTGGAGGGGATGTCTGGCTCAGTCAGAATGCCAAGTATCCAGACCTGATCGCAGAAGAGAGCGTCTCGAAGCGAGCTGTGGTGCGCGTGTATGGCGAGAAAGCGGGCATTAACTCGTGTACACTTACGCCCAAGGATATCTTTGATATTGCCGAAGGTACCCGTGATGGAAACCAACTGGCAGCAAAGGAATCCTTTGCCGAGTTAGGAAAGGTTGCCGGGGTTGCCATCGCCCATGCCTTAGACATGATCGACGGGATCGTTGTCATTGGAGGAGGCATCGCCGGAGCATCCCACTATATCTTGCCAAGCATGCTCGAAGTGTTGAGGGGGAAGCTTGCCATGATGGATGGACAGCTATTTGACAGGGTAGAAATGAAAGTATTCAACTGGGAAGACCGTGCTGAACGTAACGAGTTCTTGAATGGGCATGACCAGGAAGTTGTATCACCTATTTCCGGGCGCAAGGTGCCCTACCACTCTGTGCGCAGAACCATCATCGCCGTAAGCGAAGATGGAGCCAGCACTTCCACCATGAAGGGAGCTTATGCTTTCGCACTTATGCACATGGATCATCAATCTTAGTCATCATGAATAATACAAAATCCATATCAAAACTACTTCCGGTACTGACCGCCTTCTTTGTCATGGGATTCTGCGATATCGTAGGTATTACATCCGACTATATGCAGCACTCCTTCGAATGGTCCTCGACGATGACAGGGCTGGTACCTTCCTTTGTCTTTATTTGGTTTCTTTTTCTTGCGATTCCTTGCGGGAACCTGATGAACCGGATCGGGCGCAAGAATACGGTGATGGTTAGCTTGACCATCACCGTCGTGGGTATGTTCTTGCCCTTGGTGAGCTATGATAGCGTGACCTGCCTGCTTGCCTATATGCTACTTGGCATAGGGAATGCCGTGCTCCAAGTGTCGCTCAATCCCCTGCTTCAGAATGTCGTGACCAATCAAAAGCTGATGGCAAGTAGCTTGACGGCAGGGCAAGTCATCAAGGCAATTTCATCCTTGTTAGGACCGGAATTCGTGGTGTTAGCAACGACCCACTTTGGCAATGATCATTGGTATTATTGCTTTCCCATCTTGGGATGCATCACCATCGTCTCAGCGATATGGTTAGCCTTAACCCCTATTACGAGAGAGACAGGCGGTAGCCAACACTCATCTGTGACCGGTTCGTTGACTCTACTGAAGAGGCAGACAGTCCTTTTGCTCTTTTTCGGTATTTTCTTCATTGTAGGCATAGACGTAGGTACCAACTTCATCAGCTCGAAGATTATGGCATCCCGTTTTGCGTGGGAACCAGAAGAAGTAAAGTTCGCTCCACAAATCTACTTTTTATGCAGAACGGTTGGTGCGATGTTAGGCGTTGTTCTCCTTGCCAAAGTAAAGGCGTCTCAGTACTTTAAGGTAAATATCATTGCGACGGTCCTTTCCATTCTCCTCTTAGCTTTTGTCTCCCATCCTACGTTCGACATGGTATGCATTGGCTGTATTGGATTCTTTGCATCGTCCATTTTCCCCATCATCTATTCCATGGCATTTGATGAATGTCAGGATCGGATCAATGAGATCTCCGGGCTGATGATCACAGCCATTGCCGGTGGTGCTGTCGTTCCCCCGGTTATCGGATATGCTATTGACAAGGGAGGGATTACGATGGCTATCCTCGTCATTGCCCTTTGTGCATTGTACTTAACCTATTGCGCGTTTGGCATCCAGATTACATGTAAAAGGGCATAATAGAAGGGCATAGGTAGTGGAATGGAAAATGGTCACTACTCTATGCCCTTTTGAATACATTTTAGAATGGTTATTTCTCAGTACTGCTTTCTACGATCGTCTTAAAATAAAGCGAACGTTCAGGAGATAATTCAGCTTTCGCCTTCCATTCTTTATCACCATATACTCCGATATTGGTCAAGTCGAAAGGTTGGAACTTAATCTTCTTGATATTCTTTTTGGAAAGAAATCTAAAATCGTCTTTTTGAACATTCACAAATAGAGGGTTCATGCTTACGGAATGGATATCTTTATTTTGTTTCCATTTCTTGATATCTACTCCCCAATCGTTTTTCTGAGACCGGACATTCCAATAGAGATTATAGTCGGTATCAGTATTCGCCTTTTCCCATTGCCGGGCAAAAACAGGTCCTTTGTCATATATGACTATATTATGTTTGAAATGCAGGGACAGATGCGGTTCTGCTCTTGTTAATTGCAGTTGATGGATATATCCGAAAGCGAAGATATTGTTCTCTATTATATTTTCCTTTCCATAATGCTGATGAAATCCACCGCTTTTGCATCGAACGACTAAATTATTCCTCATTTCAATGCCTGTAGATCCTTCATCTGCATATAATCCCCATCCTCCATAATCATACGACCAAACATCATTGATGATATTATTTAGGATTTTCGTCCCTGGGGATTCGCCTAAAGTATAGATTCCTCCCATGTCAGACAGTTCTCCCCATCCAATATGGTGGATATGGTTATATTGTATCAAATTGTTAGTGGAAGGATTCTTCAAAGGCATTTCTAAAAGGACCATGTCTCCATTGTCATCCATGACAGATGCGGAGGCCTTGTCCTTATTATAGCCCCAGAACCATCCTACGGATATTCCAGTGTATAAAATGTCTGAAATATCATTATGCGTTATTTGATTGTCCTTTGTGAAGAATAGTCCTATTCCGACAGCACAGGGCAGTTCATGTCCGGCATTTTTGATGATATTATTGTCTATGATATTGTTGGATGTGATGGGCCAAGAAGGTTTCCGCATATAAGGTTCTCCAACTTTGATTCCACCAGCTCCAAGGTCTTCCATATAACAATGCCTGATGGTATTGTGATGGCAGTCGGTAGACATTGATACGGCATAATTGCCAGTATGTAGCATTTCACAGTCTTCAAATACAATATGATCTGCATAGTCTAATTGTATGGCTGCGTCTACTTTAGCAGCCGCTTGCATGGGATCTTCTCCTAATTCCGGGATTTTATAGGAAGAGTATTGGAATGAGATCCCTTTGAATGTTATGTTTCTTACATGCCTTTGCCTGTCTCCTCTGATGATTAGCCATTGGCGCAGTGTTGGGACGATGCAATACAAGCTATCCATCGACTCCTCTTGTTCCGGCTTATAGTATAGAATCCCAGAATGCGAGTCTAAATACCATTCGTTTATTGAATCTAAAGCTGCGAGATAGTCAAACATGATATACCGTGAGTCTTTGTTGATTGGATTCCATGGCTTCATTCCTGTTCCATCCATGTAAATCCGGGAGGAGTCTGTGGAGATATATCTTGGCTTCTTGCAGGTTATATCCCATTTGTGGTAAAAGCGGAACTTTATTTGTCCGATATCGTCTGTTTTACTCTTCCTGACAGTCTCAAAGTCATTCTTAAAGAGATCTATCTGCTGAACGGCATACTTCGCACAATTCTCTCCTCTTTCTATGGGAGTCTCCTTTGATGCCTTTACCTTGAACCATTTTTCATTTGGGGTACGTGCTAATGTTGCCCTTTGGTGGTTTACGAACAACTGGTTGAACTTAAATCCATATTGGACGGTTTCCGGTATATATGCCTGCAATATTCCATTTTTATTTTGCCAACCCTTGATTTGTATTCCGCCAATAAAAATTGGCTTCTCTCTCGTTGATGAAGATGTCACGACGACTGGCCTGCTATTTGATTCGGAAATCTGTATGGGTTCAGACATAAAGTAGACACCGGGATTAACAGTTATGTACAAAGTGTCAGAGGAAGGGCCATCCTTCAGATTGCCTTTTAGAGCTTTGTTAATAGAATAGAAAGGCTTGTCAATACTGCCATCCCCCCAAAGATCATTGCCTTTGGAGGAAACATATATGATCTGTCTATGAGATGGGCTTTCTACGGCAAAGACAGCTAATTGATATGAAAGTGCAAAAAGCAAAAAGGTTAAAGTCTTTATATGCTTTAGTCCTTCTCTTGTCAATGGGAAAAAATTACTTGCCATAAGTATGAATTATACTATTTGTCAATATCGTTATGAGGTTACGTACGATCGGGTATTTGATATATCGTAGTCCTGCCATATCTTTTTCAGGCTTTTATGTTATGACGACAATTTTGGCTCACGCGATCATGCTTACACTCTTTTTTATTAGAACGTTTTCGTTAAGCCAAATGAGCAGAGCCA
>ULNB01009696.1_pt1 | contig 30305 bp, 15 predicted proteins | sample 1951811 | NCBI WGS metagenome assembly ULNB01 (sample SAMEA4835566, study PRJEB28245) | human gut metagenome | biome: gut microbiome; material: fecal sample | place: Denmark | collected 2008
CCCGATGAATATATCCACAATGTACGGGCGAACGTGAAAGAGGGAAAGATCTCTGAGGAACAATTGAATAGGATGGTCAGGGACGTCTTGTACGTCAAGTTCTGGCTGGGACTGTTTGACAACCCGTATACGGCTTCCCCCAAGACGGCGGACAAGATCGTCAGCAATCAGGAACACATGGACTTGGCCTTGCAGGCTTCGCGCGAATGCCTTGTGCTATTGAAGAACAAGGATAATACCTTGCCACTCGGCGACAGCTATCACCATATTGCCGTGATCGGCCCGAACGCCAATTCGTCCAACTATGTCTCCACGCATTATGGTCCATCCGACTATAAGGGATTCGTCAGCGTCTACCAAGGACTCAAGAAAATCTATGCAGACCGGAAGGATATTACCGTCGACTATGCCAAGGGCATCGACATTGTGAGCAAGGGATGGCCAGAGAACGAGCTGATCCGTGATACCTTGTCCACTGCAGAACAGCAGATGGTAAAGGAAGCAGTCGACTTGGCGAAGAAGAGTGACGTGGTCGTGGCAGTGTTGGGAGACGGTCCACAGACCTCTGGCGAAAGCCGTACCCGTACCAGTCTCGACCTTCCTGGCCATCAGGAGGAGTTGCTGGAGGCGTTGGTGAAGACAGGAAAGCCAGTGGTATTGGTACTGATGTGGGGGCGTCCAGCCACCATCAACTATGCACAGAAATACTGTCCAGCCATCCTTGCCGCAGGATACCCTGGTGCACAGGCAGGTACGGCAGTGGCTGAGGCACTGAAAGGAGACTATAATCCTGGAGGGAAGTTGGCAAATACCTGGCCGGTGTCCGTGGGACAGCTGCCCATGAACGTGCCTACCAAGCCCAATGCTAATTTCGAGAAGATGCGGTATCATACCGTGGGTAATAAGGGATTGCTCTATTGCTTCGGGCATGGACTGTCCTATACGACGTTCGCTTACTCGCACCTGAAGATCGACAGCGTGCAGACTCGCTCAGGAAATGTCACGGTTAGCTTTGACGTTACCAATACAGGAAAGGTGGCTGGGGATGAGGTTCCGCAGCTATATATCACGGATGTGATCAGCAGCACGACCACCTATGAGCAGAACTTGCGTGGCTTCACGCGCCTTCACCTGAATCCGGGGGAGACCAAGACCGTTACCTTCCCCATCCGGCCCGATGACCTGATCATGGTCAATGCCAACGGGGACAGGGTAGTAGAACCCGGGGAGTTCAAGGTGCGCATCGGCTCTTCCTATTCTGACATCCGCCTTACCGACAGTTTCTTCGTGGGGCAGCAGACCGTCATGAAGCAGGCAACGGATACGGAGAAAGAGCATCAGATCATGAATGACTCGCAGATGAAATAAAGGAAAAACAAAAGGAGGGCATACCGCATCGTATGTCCTCCCTTTGGAATGAATATTGAGATTTACTGAATAGACATCGCTGCTATTTGTCAGCATTGAATAAGATGACCTCTTGATCGGGATCATAGTATTCTTCAGTAACGAAGTAGCAAACCTTAGGACCTTTTAAAAAGCCTCGGTTGATGCCAGCATATCCACTTAGCTTGACTTTCTTCCCCACATCTTCTTTTGTCAATTTGATGGTGAGGGGATACATCCTGAACTCTTCTTCAGTGAGGTAGGGCGCTTCTGACGGAACGTTAGGGAAATATTTGCTTTTATCTACTTTGATATAATACTTCCCTTGTTGATCAGATAAAGCCTTGTCTTCTGCGATCGTACCCTTAATGCTCTTGAAGTGCATTACGTTTCCAGATTCATCTAAAGTTGGTCCCCATTTATCCCATGACCTAATATCATTGGTTTCAAAATCGGATTCCTTCAAGAAATCGTCATCATTGTCGCAACTCGTCATGACACAGCCCGTCAAGGCTATCATGATGCATAGAAATACCTTTTTCATAAATTCTATAATTAGTTAAATGTTAGATAGTCTTTCTTTGTTCTCGTGGGTATGTTCATTTGAGAGTACCCTTCCTTGCTGTGCAAGAAAGGGTACAATGGTTATCCTGCTATCTTATTTTACCTCAGTTGGTCCTTGACCAGCCACTAATGGCCAGCCTGGATTCTGATATACATTCGAAGTAGTCAGGTCGGTCTGATCGCCTGTGGCTGTCTGACGGAACACGGCCTGTGGGATCGGTGAGAGGTAGTGGGCGGGCGTGAAGTGATAGCCGTCGAACACATTATTGTTCTTCTTGCTCACCTGATAGGGGTGGATATAGTCGCCGCTGATCTCCTTGCTGGAGATGTTGCCGGTACCTCCATCCACGTCAACTTTCACATAGTTGTTGCCCTTGTCATCTACCATCGTGTTCTCATAGATGGATCCCCAGAAGCGTAATCCCTCGATCTGGTAGCCATTGATCTGGTCGCATGCGCGCCAACGGCGCAGGTCATCCCAGCGGAAGCCTTCGCCAATGAACTCATCGCGACGCTCACGGCGGATATTATAGAGGGTAGGATCAACCAATTGTCCGTGAGAGTAAGCACCCCAGTCCCATTTTGCCTCCTCTTGCATGTTGGTGGCAGCAATGGTCTTGGTGTAGTCTGGGTCAACCTTGGCACGGGTGCGCAGGGCGCGCCAGTACTGATCGGCAGTAGCATCAATGCGCCCGGTCGACTCATAGCATGCCTCCATGTAGTTGAGCAGAGCCTCTGTGCCCCGGAAGACAATGCTACCTGTGTTACCCTTGTTATGAAGAGATTCCATATCAGGTGAATAGTACTTTCCTTTCTTGAGAGCGAAGCCCGTTACCATCTTGGTTTCTGAAGCGCCGCGCACCATCCAGGTAGGATCCCAATACGACTCCTCGCCCGCATAGGTATAGAACTCTACGTCGCCATCCTTCTTGGTAAACTGCTGGATACGGGAGTCTCGGTTCTGCAACGTTGCCTTTACGCCTTCCTTCTCCCATTCAGGATTGTAGCCTGAACCTGCTGCATAGATAGGAAGTCCGTTACGCATGAGGAAGGAGTTGACGAGCCCACGGGTCCAGCCTGTGCCGCCACCATTGCGGATGAGCTGCATCTGGATGTTGTGCGACACGTTCTCGCTCAGGTTATAGCCACGCCACATGAGCACCTCGCTGTATCCGTTCATGTCTGGGTTACAGAACATGCCGTAGTAAGGATTGAGCTCATTCAGGTTCTTGTCGAAGCCTTCCTTGGTGTCGGTGTTCTCCACAAGGTTGTTCACCAGCTTGTCGCCTACCACCTTTGCCGACTTCATGCACTCTGTGAGGAAGTAGTTGATCTCGCTGTCGATGTCAAATCCCTGTACATCCTCGGCTTTGCCCGGCCATCCCGGACCACCGGGCACGAAAGCAGTTCCTTTGTGGTGCTTGAGCCATGTGCCCTCATAGAGGGCCACGCGGGAACGAAGCAGGTATGCCACGTCCTTGGTCACGCGGTTCTTTCCACCAGGACCGGTCTCGGAAAGATAGGTAATAGCTGTATCCAAGGAATTCAGGATATAACGTGCCACCTTGTAGCTCGGCTCCCGCTTGGATGCTTCAATCAACGTGGTCTTGTCATCGGGCAGGGCTGTTGTCACAATCGGTGCGTCACCGATGGTCTTGAGGACCGTGAAATAGTCGTAGGCGCGGATCACGTACGCCTCACCAATGTAATGCTTGATATTGGTGGCGTTGCCTGAGATCTGTCCTGCTTTGTATTTTGGCATCACCTGGTCGAAGAAATAGTTGATCTGGCGGATGCGCGAGAAGTTCCACGCACTGCCCCAGCTATCGTTGCCCTGTCCAGCGTCCTGTCCTACAAGCCACGTGCCAGGAGCCCAGAACGAGGAAGCGCTCATGGCTGCCTGGTTGTCTGTGCCGTTGTCACCTCCGAAAGTGCTAATGCCATAGCTTCCTGGATTAACACTTCTGAACGTATATTGGTTGATGGTATAGGCTGCCAAGTCTGCTTCCGATGTAAAGTAGGCTTGCGGTGTGATATCCGACTTAGGCTCCCTGTCGAGGAAGTCGTTGCAGGATGCCATCAATAGCGCTGCACAGCCCATCGCCATATATTTGAAAGTCTTATTCATAATTGTCTTTTTATTAAAAAGGTTAGTGATATGATTAGAGCGTTACGCTCACGCCGAATGCGAAGTTCTTGGTCAGCGGATAGGTCTTGGAGAAGCCCCAGCCGCTTGCATCAATGATCTCCGGATCACCAAGCTTGGTGAAGTCGGTGATGGTGAAGAGGTTCTCAGCCGAGAAGAACACGCGTAGGTTCTGTACATAGAAACGTTGGGTGAGCTGCTGCGGTAGGGTATAGCCGATGGTGAGGTTCTTCAGGCGGCAGTAAGCTGCGTTCTGCAGATACTTCGTTTGTACCTGATTGTTACGTCCACCATTCCAGTTTGCGCGTGGATAGTAGCTGTCGAGGTTCTCGCCCAATGGGTCGTTCGGATCGTTGCGGAAATAGTCAAGGTGCTGCTTGAAACCAGTAGCCTGCCATTTGCCAATACCGCAGGCGCCCCAGAATACGGCGTCGCCGCTGCCCACTGCATAGTCACGTTTCAAGGTGCCCTGGAAGAATACCTTCAGGTCGAAGCCCTTCCATGCAGCCGTGAGGTTCAGACCGAAATTATAGCGTGGGGTAGAGTTACCGATGATCTTCTTGTCACCCGGCTTGTCTGCCGTTCCTTCTCCGCCATCTACCTTTCCGTCACCATTCAGGTCGGCGTACATGATATCACCTGCTGCCCAGTTGCTGCCGAGAGCTTTTTGGTCGGCAGTCTTCAAGTGTTCTGCCATCTCTTCGTCGGTCTTCGCAATGCCCACAGTGGTGTAGCCCCAGATATCACCGAGGTGTGCACCCTTATAATAGGTCTGGCTGAGTGTCTTGGAGGGGTTAGGATATTTGTCGATCTTAACACGGCTGTCGGTCATGGTCAAGGTCACCCCGTAGTTGAAGTCCTTGATGCGATCGCGCCAACTTACCTGCAGGTCGAATCCACGGGATGTCATGTCGAGGTTGTTTACCTTTGGTGCCGAGGCTCCTAAGATAGCGGGCAGCTCCGGTGCGGGACCGACCATATCGTAGGTCTTGCGGGCGAATACTTCGAAGCTACCGGTCAATCTGTTATTGAAAGCTCCCCAGTCAACACCGATGTTGGTGGTGCGGTTCTTTTCCCAGGTCAGCGTTGTAGATACGAGTGCTGGCATGCTGGAAATGTTCTGCTTGGTACCGTTGACCAACCATGTACCAGAAAGGTTGCTGTAGCCCATGGTTGAGTAGAATGGATACCAGCTGTCTGTGTTCTGGTTGCCGAGCTTACCCCAAGAGAAGCGGAACTTCAGCAAGTTGACATATTTCTCGATGGGCTTCCAGAAGTTCTCGCGGGCGATGTTCCAACCTAAAGAGAAAGATGGTGACCAGTTCCAGCGGTTGTCGCGGAGGAAACGGGAAGAGCCATCATAGCGCAAGTTGCCCTCAACGAGGTACTTGCCTTGGTAGTCATAGTTCAGACGGCCAAAGACACCCATCGTAGCCCATTCGTCATATTTGCCGTCTACGGTTGGCTTGGATGACGTGGTGTGCAGGGTGGGAAGGTTGGCGATGATGCCGAATTGCTGTCCCTGGAACCAACGCTGGTGCATTTCCTCGCTCTGGTAACCCGCCATGACCTTGAAGTTATGGTCGTTGAAAAGGCTGAAGCTATACTCTGCCCAGATATTCGGGTTGAAATAGTTGTTCTTGCGAGCATATTCCTTAACTGCATTGTTCGGGTTATTGAACACGAATGCCACGTTGTTCACATCATAGCCGTAAGTAGTCAGCCAGTCTACGTGCTGGTTATAGTTGGTAATGCTGTAGTTCATCTCCGCGTTGATCACCAATCCCTTGATGGGAGTGAGCTGCAGCACGAGCTGATGCGAGTTCACGTCGGTCTGCTCACGCGTGTCACCGCCGTTTTCCAGGTCACCAGGGTTAGAGTCCGTTACCACATAGTGTCCGTTCGGGTCGTACACAGGGATGATCGGCCAGTAGCGGCACATGTTATGGTAGTAAAGCCCGTCCATCATGGTTGGCTGGTTGTAGTCGGTACGCGTGAAGCGCATGTTGTACGTCAGCTTAGCCCAATTCGTGATCTGTGCGTCTACCTTGGAGGTCACGGTATAACGGTTGCGCTTGTCCTCTCCGTATTTCAGCAATCCTTTACGCTCTAAGAAGTTGCCTGAGAAATAGTAGCGCAGCTTTTCGTTTCCACCGTTGACGCTGACGTTGTGCTCCTGAGAGAAACCATTGCTAAAGCAGGTGCGCAACCAGTCGCGGTTGGCGATCGGCAGCAGGTCGTTGGCATCCCAGATCTCCCAACGTCCCTGCGGGTTGGCGAACATCGTCGTCATGGAAGGATCATTCTGGGCTGCCTTGATGTCGGCTAATTTCTTCTCGCTAAACCATACACCGGATCCTGCGTTGATGCTGGCGGCATTCATGTAGAGGGCCCAACTGTAGGAATCGAGCATGTGAGGCATGTTCTCCGGCGAGTTGAAGCGGAAGTTGTTGTTGTAGTTGACAGTTGTCTTTCCGGCCTTACCGCTCTTAGTGGTCACGAGGATGACACCGCCTGCGGCGCGCGAACCGTAGATAGAGGATGACGCTGCATCCTTCAGGACAGAGATATTGTCGATGTCCTGTGGGTTGATAGCTTCAAGGTTGCCTTCCATCCCGTCGATGAGGACGAGGGGCGAGACTGAGGAGCCTGCTCCGATGGAACCTGTTCCACGGATGTTGTAGCGTGTGTTGGAGTTCAGGGCACCACCACCGGAACCAATCGAGAAGTTCATACCAGGGATCATGCCTTGCATGGCATCAACGGCAGAGTTGACTGGACGCGAAGTAAGGTCCTTGGAGCTGATGGTTGCTACAGCACCGGTGAGGTTTGCTTTCTTCTGCGTACCGAAACCAACGACTACGACCTCATTGAGAGCGTGCTCGCTTTCTTGCATCGTGATGGAAAGTGGTCCACCGTTCCACGTGACCTCCTTGTCCGCCATTCCGATGTAGCTAATGTGGATGACAGTGCCTTTCTTGATGCCAGAAAGCACGAAACGACCGTCAATGTCGGTGACGGCTCCCGCTCGTTGTCCTTTAACTGCGACGGTAGCTCCGATGATAGGTTCACCGGTTCCGTCTTTGACAACACCTGTGCATTGGCCATCTTGCTGGCTCACCTTCGTTACTTCATTCACAGAAGGCGCAGCTACCGATGCCCCCCCCAACAGGAGCGCGGTGCAGATAGCTAAAAATCGCATTTGATTAGAGTTTTTTCTCATAAGTTAGCATTGTTAAAATTGATATATCTGTTATATGGTGTCGCTAAAGGGTATTCATTACTTGTCGTTTCCGACTTTATAACCTGTTTAAGTTTCTCGTTGGCAAATATAAAGTAATTTTTTAAAACTTGCAAGTTTTTGTAGAAAATATTCGGGAAATACGCTTATTTTTCTTTGTTCTTGACACTCATCCTCTTGATTCTTATCGATTATCTCCTAACTTTTCAACTTCTAATGGCGTTTTTTTTACTATGTTTGAATTGGGAAGCTAATTGTCTATTTTTGTCCTTGTCCATTCTAAAAACAACCCCCGGAAATCTGGCAGCAGACTTCCGGGGGGTATCATTGGGGGCTTTGTCCTTCAGGATAGAGAAGGATGGGGCTTATCTCACGATCACTTTTTTCTTATTGACGATGTAGATGCCTTTGGGCAGTCCGTTGAGGGCATCGGCTGTCTTCACGTTTTCGCGGATGAGTCGTCCGTCTATGCTATAGACGTGGGTGTGCTCTGGCTCGTCTTTCGTGACAGCGTGGATCCCTGTGGTTGGGGTGACGTCCATGACTTGATACTTTGTGCCACTTTGCTCTGTGGATATCTCGAAATATTTGTCGGTCTTTATCTTCGTCACGTCAACGGTCTGCGGGCTTCCGGAGGCTGTGCTGAACACGAAACTCACGTAGTCGTCTGCGCTGTTGATGGTATAAGTCTGGTAGAACCAGGTCTTTCCGTTGACGGTTTTGGATGTTGTCACTTTGTCACCTGGCCATGAACTGTTCTGTGGAGCGTGACTATCGTCACCGCCCCAGCTCCAGAAGTTGATGTAGTTGGTCCATCCCACTTGGTCCCCATTGACGCAGACAGTGATGGTGTAGGGCGTGAAGGCCACAGGCTCAGCCACCGTATAGGTGCGGGAAATGATGCCGCTAACGGTCCCATTGATCAGAAGTCCCACTGTGAGTGTCGTGGTTCCAACAGGGAGGGTGATGCTATTTCCGCTTGTGGCGGTCTTGCTTGATGCGGTGGGAGTGCTCCCATCGGTCGTATAGACCAATTGGGCACCCGCTGTCTGGGATACAGCAGTCAGTTTGACACTGAGGCTGCTACCGGTATAAGAGCCGGATGCCTTGTCCGCCCAAGCCGTCTCAGCGGTGTTGCCCAGGAAGTACTTATAATGGTATCCAGAGAGAATCTGCGTATAGGAAGATGAGGATGGGGTGTAGGCGCTCACGTCATCGCCGACGAGGACGATCAGATCAGCTTTGCTTCCACTGACCTTATTGGCATAGTATTTCGTATTGCTTCTCATATTCGTGAAACTGCTCTGGTTGGTGATGCCTGCTATTTTCCGCGCATCGATCATCGATTTCAGTTCCTGCTCATAAGTCGCCCAGTGCTTATAGAAGATGCAAGGAGTACCTGGCATGGCAAGCAGGAAGGCGTTGGCAGCCAAAGTGTCCTTGCGGATCGGATCCTGTGGGCTCGTTGAAGAGCGGTATTCCGTGTCGTGGTTCTCGACGAAGGTGACTGCGTATTGCTGGTAGGCCGTCGTGGCAGCTAAGCTGGCATTCGACAGTTTGGTCCAGTCGCTACTGCTGCCTACCGTTCCATCCGTTGTTCCATTGATGGCATCGCGGACTGTATAGCGGAAGGGAAAGTCGAAGGCAGCGCTTTGGATGACGCCATTTACTTTCGTCGCGTTGAGCCAAGCCTCTACGGTTGTGGCATTTCCATCCCAATATTCACCGACAGAGTAGGTGGGGTTGGCATTGCTGTTGTACAGTCCTGTAAAGGAACCACTGTAACCCTTCGTCATGTCATACCGAAAGCCCGCGTAACCGAAATCATTCAGCAGCATGTTCAGGTAAGCCTTGACGTTCGCTTGCACATTGCTACTGTTATGGTCAAGGTCGCGCATGCCAGACCATCCCTCGCCAGTATCCTTGTTGCTGCTCAGGGTATAGCCATTAGCATCTGCCCATGTCTTGGTTGCGCCGTCATCGTCATCGGCGCAGATATCCATCGACAGCAACTGATAGGTAGTGCCCTTGTAGGTTTCTTTGGGGAAGTCTACCCAGTTGGAAATGTTCCCCCTATGATTGATAACCACATCGGCAATCGTGCCAATGCCTGCGCTCTTGAACGTGGAAATTAAGGTGCGGAGTTCTGCCTCTGTGCCGAAAGAACTGTCATAATGGGAAAACCAATAGAGCGGGTCGTAGCCCATGGATGGTGATCCCACGGCTTTTGCGCTTTGTGGAATCCACACCAAGTCGATGTATCCTTTCAGATCGGACGCCTTGTTCGTCAGTTGAGCCCAGCTCGTATGATCATAGGAATCCCAGTAGAATCCTTGGAGCATGACACCACTATAGTTCTTGGGCCATCCATCTCCTGCCATCAGGGTCATCGGAATTGCCAATAGGAGTAATAAAAAGGTATAGATTTTCTTCATAACTCAACAATTTGTATTTGATGGGGCTAAGTTACAATAAATCCTTGCAATTGTTTGCTTGACTTAAATCAATTCGATCATATTTCATGGCAAACGATTGCAAGAGATCGCAGGCATTCGATCTCCCTGATTGGCATCCTATGCAAAATTCTCGAGAGAATTTAATCCAATCGTGGCTGTTTTGCAAAGTAAGAGCATAAATGGTACAATAAATTCTCGAGAGAATTTCATAAAAGATATGCTTTTCCTGTCAACCTTTGACAACCTTTGACAACCTAAAAACAGGTTGCAAGCCCGATAAACACTGGGTTTTGACAACCTGTCAACCTTTTCACAAAAAAAATCACTGTGGAATATAAAATTGTTGGCTTTCTCCTACCTTTTTTCGCCATGGCAAAGGTAAGGCAAGCTTGGCTCTGTGCAAAGCAGTAGTCGTCCTAATTAAATAAAGAAAAGAGGATGCATCAGAATTGATACACCCTCTCCGTACTTATAGCTTGATGAAGCATTAAATACTTCGCGAAGTCATGTTATTTTGCTTTTGCGGAAGAAACCGGAGTGATCACCACCTTGTTGTTGCCTTCGTAGCTGATGTAAAGCTGGAACTTATACGTGCCGGCAGCCACATTCAGGTTCTTTCCATTGTTCAGCGTCAGGTTGTTGAAGTTACTGCCGTCGTCATTAGCACCGCCCCAAGAGATTTTCCACTCATGGTTCATGCGGAATTTCAGTTCGCCTTCCGTAACCGTAGTTGTGGCTTCCCATGCGCCGGTCTCAGTGTTGTAAGTCATATCCACATCACTGCTCCAGCTATTGAAATTACCGATGATACTAATGCTTTCTACCTTGGTCAGCTGATAGGTTCCATTTGCGAGGTCAACGTCAATCATGTAGAAGCCTGCACCTGGATCTGGACAGTTTGGTCCACCCTCGATATTGGCGATCTTGCCTGGACCGTTGTATTCATAGTCGTTGGTCCAATTGTCGGCATTCGGCTTGAACTTGAATTCCCCGTTCAGGTAATAGAACCCTTCGTACTTGACGTCGAAGTTAGGAGAGCGCAGAGCGTGGTTGGTAGCCCATCCGCTTTCATTGCCAATCTCGTAGAAATACTCCTTGAAGTCGGGCGTGACAAGGTTGACTGTCGATGTAACCTTTGCCGTGCGGACGAACCCTACGGTCCCCACCTTGATGGTGTCGGTGACTACGGTAGGTATCTCGTGTACGCTTCCAGACAATCCGTAGAGAGCCTGGACAGCAGCTTGCAGGTCCTTTGCGCTCACATATCCCTTTGCGTTCGCGTCGATGGAGGATGTTGCACTTCCATCTGCATTACTCAAGGTTGCATAGAGACGCTGAGAAGTGATGGGGTTGGTAGCGGTTGCCGTAGGAACGAAGAGCTGAATGGAGTCAGCCGTTACCTTGTTGAAGTCGATCGCTGATCCGGCAGTAGCCGTGAATCCCACTGTCTTGGCTGTTTCCTGGGCAGTAGCTTGTGGCTCCACCCAATCCTCATATTCGCCAGAGCTGCAACTGGCCAGTGCAGCCGCGAGACTTAAAAATAATATACTCTTTTTCATTTTATTCTGTTTTCAAAGGTACGGCACGTTTTGGGTGCCGCACCGGATTAGAAGTGATTATTTCTCAATGAAGTTGTATTGACCCGTGATATCGTTGAACAATACTTTGTAAGAACCTGCCTTGGCTGGGATATTTGCACCACCAGCGAGACCTGTACCGAACGACCACTCAGCAGAACCCCAGTTAGAAGACCAAGAATTGTCAGACGTGAACTTCACACCGCCATCCTCAGAGATGGTCAGGTCGTAAACCCAGTCATGGTTCTGTGCGCCGTCGAAGGTAGTGAAGGCATTCATGCCAGTAGCAACACCCCATTTGTCGAAGTCACCGGTAATGAACATCGTGCTGAAGCTCTTGACATCTTTCTCGTATTTCTTGATGGTCAAGTTGTGCGTCTTAGTGTCAAGGGTTACCGTATAGATGCCGTTCTCTGCCACTGCGATGTTGCTTGGGTTACCACCAGTACTGGTATATTCTGGTGCATCTGGCGTGCCACCCATCTGCTCATTCCATGAGCCCAGGGCGTGAACAAGCTTAAATCCATCGGTTGTCAGGTAACCTGTCCATGAGAGGACGCCATCACCCGTCTTGGCATCATAGGTCTGGCCTGTGATCGGATACAGTGGCATGACACTTGTTCCGACTGCATCAGCCGTGTTCGTCCACTTGCCATCACCAATACAAGCACCGATGAGGTACCAGTAGTTAGGAGCAGCATTCTTCAGCTCAACATAGTAAGGTGTTACCGTGAAGGTCTGTACATTCGAATAAATGGTGTCGCCAGCATAAATAGCCATGCAGCGTGCGTAGACTTTCTGTGTAGCGGGTACTGCATCTTCTTTCCATCTTTCGCAACGCTGGAGGACAGTAGCAAGGTCGTTGGACTCTACTGTGGCGTTGACAACAGTCCTTATGCCGCCAGCAGTGCCATAAGTGGGAACGGTCTTGCCGCTCTCATCTGCCAAAGCCTGGTCGACAGAGACTGTCCATGTGTTCTCCGGTGAGAACTGCATTTCATAACTGACGGCAGCAGGGAACCCATAGTCGGGCTGTGACCACGTGAAGTCAAGGCTGGTCGTAGATCGCAAGTTTACGTTTTCCTCAGCGTAAACAGGAGTGTTCAGCTTAAATGTCGTTGCAGTCTGGATGGTCGGGTTGTTGTCCCTGTCATCATCACAAGAGGCAAACAGAGCCACGCCACACAGTAGCAATGCTGATATCTTAATTATATTTTTCATTGTTGTATCTTTAATATGTAAACTTGATGCTCAGGCAGACGGGATAAGTCCCGCCTGCTGATCGTTTCATTTAATAACCAGGATTCTGAGTAATGGCACCCGTTACCTGAGCTGATGGGATCGCGAAGATGTTGCGTCTAGCGTCGAAGTTACGTCCGTCCTTCACGCCACCTTTATAGCTCCAATTGTAGTTATTGTTACCGCCGAAGCGTCCGAAGCGGATCAACGTAGGACGGCGCAGTCCTTCGAAGTAGAACTCGCGGCTCCACTCATCGCAGATGTCAGACAGGCTGTAGCCGGCCTTGGTTGTGGCATGTGCACGGCTGCGGAGGGCGTTGATGGCTGCAGTACCTTCTGCAGTTGTCGTGTTGCCGTTCTGACGGGCCGTTGCCTCTGCATAGGTCAGGTATGCTTCTGCCACGCGGAAGAGGAAGAAGTCGGTCTCAGGGAAGTTGGCATCCTTGCCAACGCTGTTGTCAGTCTTGAAGTTGTTGAACTTAGCCACAGCGAAGCCATCGGTGAAAGTTCCTGTATAACCATTGCCATTGTCTAAGGTACGTCCTAATCCATCGAAGATGGCGCGGTCGTCACCAGCTGCCTCTGGCATTTGGGTGCAGGCGATGTTGGGTGCGTCGTCGTTGGGGAAGAACTTTTCGACGAGGTCCTTACGGGCGCGGTTACCTCCCCAGTTCTGTCCAGTCCCATTGGTAGCCGTAGGATAGGTACCACTGCAGTCAGCATGCATGTTGCCGTCGAAGGTAGAAGCCATCAGGAAGAGTGATCCAGCCCATGAGGTCGTGGTCTGTCCGTCCTGATAGATGCGCCATACGCCTTCCTGGGCAGCACTCGTAGAGCCGTTGTCGCCCATGAACAGCATCTGGTATGCGCTCCATTTGCCTGATCCTTTCGTGTTGAGCTTATAAGAAGAGTCCATCACCTTCTTGGCATATTCTGCAGCCTTTGCCCATTGGGCAGTGCCCGTATAGACTTCTGCGTTGAGATACATACGGGAGAGGAGCATCCAAGCGGCAGCCTTGTCAACCCTGCAATAGCTATTGAGGTTGGAGTCTGTCTTAGGCTGTGCATCAGAGAGGTTAGGCTCAAGGTCCAATACCTCTTTCTCGATCCAGTCGTATGCTTCCTTGCGAGTCATGCGCGATGGGTCTGCCAAGGTCGTGCTGAAGGGGATATTGCCAAAGGCATCCATCAGCAAATAGTATTCCAAGGCGCGGATCAATCGGATCTCAGCTGTCTTCGTGGCATCTTGGTCACCGAATGTGTTGATATACTGGTTGCAATAAGAGATACCAGTGGTCAAACGGGCATAATAGCCGTTGAGCATTGGGTGGTTAGAGTCGTAGGTATTGTAGCAGTACTGCTGGATACCATCGTCACTCCAGTGGCAGATAGCCTCGTCGGTGGTGAGCTCATTGGAGTTCCAGTACTGGCGAATGAAACCTGAGGTACCTCCATCGATACCATCGATATCGCAAGGGTCGTCACCCTGGCCATTACCAGACATGCCCAGGTTGGCGTAGCATTTATTGAATAGGCCTGATGGCGTCACCTCCGTTGTCATGTTCGGATCGATAGGTGTGACATCCAAGTCGCCGGTGCAGGCCGTGAAGGTCATGCAGGCAACGGCAGCCATGATGATGAATTTACTTATATTGGTTTTCATATTTATAAATTCTAAGAAAGTTAAAAGTTAAGATTCAGACCGACAATCAGTGAGAAAGGACGTGGATAAACATTATTGTCATATCCATTGAACACCTCTGGATCCAGTCCATCATAGTTCGTGATGGTGAATACATTGGATGCAGTTACGTACGCACGTCCGCCGATACCCTTGTAATGTGCGGTCTTGAAGAGATCCTGGAAGCTGTATCCTAAGGTGATGTTGTCACACTTGAGGAAAGAAGCGTTGTGGATCCAGCGGTCGGAGAGGATGGCTGCAACATTGTCTGTCTGCCAGTTGTCTGCCACAGCAGTTGCGGTCTTGTTGGTCAGGAAGTTGGTTGATGACCAAAGTGCATTCTTGCTCACGTTGTGGAATCCCTGGCTCACTGCATCATAAACGTAGTTGCCGAGGCTGGCGCGGAGTGAGAAGCTGAAGTCCCAGTTCTTGTACTCTAAGCGGGAAGCGAAGCCCATCAGGACAGGAGCAGCCGGACTCTTGTAGTAGTAACGGTCTTCGTTGGTAATCTGCCCGTCGCCGTTACGGTCGACAACAGCACCTTCGATCGCCTTGCCGTTCTTGTCATATACCTGCTGGAATACCCAGAAGGAGTTCATCGGCTGACCTACTTGCTGGTACTCTAAGTATTTATCCGTACCAATCTTGATACTCGTGTTGGCAACAGGACTCCCATCGCTGGTCACGCCAGAAAGGTCAGTGATCTTGTTGCTGTTATAGGTGAAGTTATAATCCAATGTCCAGTACCAATCCTTAGAGCGGATAGCTTTCCAGCTGATGGAGGTCTCAACACCCATGTTACGCAGGGAGCCGATGTTCTGCCAAGCTTGGTTACGGAAAGCAGAAAGGGCTTTGGTCGGCGCATAGTTGAGCAAGTCTTCCGTCTTGCGGTAATACCAGTCGACGCTACCGGTCAGGCGCTGGTCGATGATACCCCAGTCGACACCGATATTATAGGTTGTCGTGGTCTCCCACTTCAATTTCGGGGTGTAGTTGTCTGGGCGGTACATGGTACCGTCACCATCTGCTGGATAGAGAGAACGGTTGTCTTTGTTCTTGGTATAGGTAGGAATCCAGGCATAGTCGTTGTTCACGTCTTGCTGACCGGTCTGTCCCCAACCGAGGCGGAGCTTCAAGTCAGACAGCCAATTGATTTCCTTGAATTTCTTTTCTTCATTGATCTTCCACATGAAAGCGAAGGAAGGGAAGACAGACCAGTGGTCTTGGAAACGTGATGAACCATCATCACGAACGGTGGCGGTTACATAGTAACGGTCCATCAAGCTCCAGTTGGCACGACCGAAGAAGGAAACCAAGTAGTTTTCCGTACGAGCCTGGTAATAGATCTCGTTGTAAGCTGTTCCTCTCAGGCTCTCGTCATTGTTCGTTTGCTGGTAGTAACCACGGCTGTTGCTGTCGGTGCCTTTCCAGAAATGTTGCCATTCATAACCACCCATGAGGTCGAAGTGGTTCTTGGCCTTGTCGTTAAAGTCGTGATAATACTGTGCGTACGCGCTCAGAGAAAGGTTACGTTTCAGGATCGACTCACTTCCGTGATAGCCATAGTAGTTGTAGGTGTTGTCTGGATAAGCTGGCGTGTTAACGGTTACCTGCTTACCTTTTGCCACGTCAGCGCCGAGGGTAGCGTGGAGACGCAGGTCCTCGAATCCATGTACCTTATAGTCAATGTCCGCACTTCCGATGAACTCACGGCTGTTTGCAATGTCCTGGCGCTCGTTGAGCACTGCCAACGGGTTCTTCGTGGAAAGTTCATTCCAAGTGAACGGCCAAGTGGGGTCATTGTAACTGCCAGCCTTCAGCCATTCAAAATAACCGCCGAGGTTGCTGTGAGTCTGCTGCAGAGAGCCCGCATAGATATTGGCTGTACCGTCACCATTGTTATGGAAGTTGGCATCGGTGTACCAGCGTGATGTATAAGAATAAGGATCCTGGGTTGGGTCCATGTTGATGGCAGCACCCACGGCATCCGTGTTCGCGAATTGGCTGTGGGCATACATGCCCTTACCGTTCAAGTTGATGTTCAAGTGATTGTCTAACAGAGAAGGACTTAAGGTCACAGAACCCGTCACACGCTTGAAGTCAGATGTCTTCAAGATACCTTGCTGGTCGGTATAGCCTACGGATACACGGTAAGGAAGGTAAGCACCTGCAGAGCCAGATACGGTCACGCCGTGATCGTGGCTGATGGAGGTACGGTAGATCAAGTCCTGCCAGTTGGTATTGGCAGTGCCCAGGGCAGCATAAGCGTTGGAGTCCTCACCCCATTTGTCCTTGATGAGCTGGCGGAATTCATTGCCGTCGAGTACGTCAACGGTGCCCTTTTTCCAGCCTAATGTCATGCTGCCATTGTAGGAAACCTTCACGCCACCTTTATGGCCTTTCTTTGTGGTGATGATGATGACACCATTGGAACCACGAGAACCATAGATAGCCGTTGCGGAAGCGTCTTTCAGCACGTTGAAACTCTCGATATCCTGCGGGTTGATGGTAGAGAGAATGTTGGCTACACCCTTGACGCCATTGTTGTCCAAGGGCACATTGTCAACCACGATCAGCGGGTCGTTGCTGGCGTTCAGTGACGAACCGCCACGGATTCGGATATTTGACTTGCCACCAGGTGTACCGCCATCGCTGGTAATGTTCACGCCGGCAACCTTGCCTTCCAACATGTCCTGCGGGTTAACCACCACGCCTTTGTTCTTTGAGTCAGGGCGGAGAGCCGTCACAGAACCCGTTAAGTCAGATTTCTTGGCAACACCGTAACCGATGACGACGACCTCGTTCAACGACTTGGCAACCTCATCTTTCAATACGATTTGCAAATTAGGAGCTGCGGCAACCTTCGCTGTTTGGTATCCGATGTAGGAAACAGTGATTGTTGCACCTTGGTTCGCTTTAAGGACGAAATTACCGTCAAGGTCGGTCACGGTACCACCCTGTACGCCTTCAACGCGTATGGTAGCTCCGATGATAGGTTCGCCGGTACCATCCTTAACATTGCCTTGCACAGTAATTTGCTGTGCATAAGCACTGACTGAAAGGATTAACCCACATATTACTGCAAGCATCCTTAGAGGCATTGTAAATTTTACCTGCTTCATCATTCTACTTTTTTAGTTAACTGTATTTGTCATTTTAATGTTAATTCTAAGATTTAGGCATTCTCTTCGTACAATCCATTCCTTTAAAAATAAATATATTGGTTATCTATACTTACTTTAAGTTAGTAGACTTTGCGATTCAAATGTGACTGATCATTAGGTTCTCCACTCTTTTTGCGTAAGTCCTTTAAGACCCTGAGCGGGCATCCTTTTTCAACTTATTCACGTTGCAAAAGTAAATTTAATCAAGTTAGGTTGTACTTTTTTAAAGCAAAAAACGTTAGATAATTAAGGCAATCGTTTGCATAATGAAATGATAAAAATATAATAAGGTGCGGGACCATCGTTTCGACGTTTTCGGTAACTTTGCTCTCGCTAACGTATAAACAATCATGGAACAATTGAGTCCTATCACGATGAAAGATATCGCGCGGGAACTAAATGTCTCTATAGCGACAGTCTCCCGTGCACTTGCCAATAATCCCCATATCAACCAGAAGACCCGGGAGAAGATCCAGGCGTATGCCCGTGAGCACAATTTCTTCCCGAATGTTCTGGGAGAGCAGCTGCGGCATTCCCGTGTCAAGCCAGTGAACATGATCGGCGTGATCGTCCCGCAACTTGTCCACCATTACTTCGACACCATTCTCAGTGGGATTGAGGAGGAAGCTTCCGCCCGGGGCTACCTGACGTTGATCGCCCAGAGCAACGAGAAGTATGAGCAGGAGCAGCGTATCTGCGAGCAGTTCTATCGAAGTCGGGTGTGCGGCGTCATCGTGTCGCAGGCGAAAGATACCGTGAAGTATGACCATTTCCGGAAACTGCAGGACAATGGTATACCTTTGGTCTTCTATGACCGTATCTGTACGGGCGTGGATGCCAGTCGCGTGGTGGTGGATGATTATATGGGCGCCTATACTGCTGTCTCCCATCTGATAGAGACGGGATGCAAACGCATTGCATTCTATAGTTCCCCCATTAACTTGGAGATCTCCAAGAACCGCTTCAATGGCTATAAGGATGCCTTGGTCAGGCATGGAATGAGCTTCGATGAATCCCTGACGCTACTTTGCGACAACCGTTCGGACGCGGAGCTGATGACCCCGGAGCTGATGAACCGCCCTGACCGGCCGGATGCCTTCTTCGCCGTAAATGACGATACCGCCATCGGCATTCTCTATACGGTGAAGAGAATGGGGTACAGCGTGCCGGATGATGTGAGCATCTGTGGGTTTACCAATGGTGTCAGAGCCATCTCTTGTGAGCCGATGCTGACCACGGTGGAACAGCGTGGAACCATGGTAGGGGAGGAGGCTGCTAACATCCTGATCAATAAGGTGGAAGGCTTGATCCCTAAGGATAGTATCGAAAAGCGGATTGTCCGGACAAAGCTGATTATCCGTGGTACGACAAGATAAAATAACTAAAAACAAATATCAAATGAAACAGAAACCTGATTTAAGCCGGTTGACTTTGTTCAACCTTAGTTTTGGCTTCTTCGGCGTGCAGATTGCCTATGCCCTTCAGAGTGGGAATATCTCCCGAATCTTTGCCACAATGGGCGCAGACCCCAAGAGCCTGAGCTTCTTCTGGATCCTCCCCCCGTTGATGGGAATGATCGTGCAGCCGATCGTCGGTGTCCTCAGCGACCGTACCTGGTGCCGCTTGGGCCGTCGTATACCTTATTTAATAGTAGGCTCCCTCATTGCGGTGATCGTGATGTTCCTCTTGCCCAATGCAGGTAGCCTGAGTGATGTGTTCTGGGTGGCGATGACCTTAGGTGCTATTATCCTGATGTTCTTGGATACCTCATTGAACATGGCCATGCAGCCTTTCAAGATGATGGTGGGGGATATGGTCAACGAGAAGCAAAAGGGATTGGCGTATGCCATCCAAAGCTTCCTTTGTAACTTGGGACAGGTGGTTGGCTTTGCCCTGCCCTTCCTGATGTCCTATATCGGCTTGAGTACGGATGCCTCCCATGGAGTGCCCACCTCTTTAAAAATGGCTTTCTATGTGGGAGCTGTCATCCTCATCGTCTGTGTTATCTATACTTGTATGAACGTCAAGGAGATGCCGCCGAAGGAATATGCTGAGTATCATGGAACCTCTGAGGAGAAAGAGGACCACGTCAATCTCGTTGATTTGCTGCGGCATTGTCCTACTAACTATTGGAGGGTGGCAGTGGTACAGTTCTTCTGCTGGGCTGCTTTCCTCTTTATGTGGAATTACACCACAGGTACCATTGCCGATACGGTATGGCACACCACCGACGCGAAGTCGGCTGATTTCCAGGCTGCTGGCGACTGGGTGGGCATCGTCTTTGCTGTACAGTCAGTGGCAAGTGTGGTCTGGGCCATGTGTCTGTCACCCTTAGAGCACCGCTTCGGCCTGAAGGCAGCCTATGCCATCAGCCTTGTGATCGGCGGCATCGGCTTTGCTTTGGTGCCTTTCATGCCCGACAAGTGGATGCTCTTCTTGCCTTTTGCCCTCATCGGCTGTGCATGGGCAGCTATGCTCGCCCTGCCTTTCACCATTGTCACCAATGCGTTGGAGGGACGCCCGCACATGGGTACTTACTTGGGATTGTTCAATTGCTCGATCTGCCTGCCGCAGATCCTCGCCGGACTTACCGGTGGACTGATCCTTGCTTTGGTAGGAGAGCATCAATATAATATGATGATTGTCGCCGGTGTCCTGCTCTTCTTGGGTGCTATGAGCGTGACTGTCATCCAGAAAAAGTAATCCAGGCGATCCGGAAGGGATGATATCCTGTGCACGACTGTCTTGGATAGCCCTGCACAGGATTCGCCTTATCTACGACTTCCGTGGGCTGACTGCCAAGAGAAGAAAAGTGGACTTAGCAAACGTTTGCATTATATTTTTGTCTTTTTATGCAAATCCAGCATTCTTCCCTTTCATAATAATGGTTAACTTTACACGGGAATTTATTAACCAAAGACTATGAACTTAAATTTCAATATTGACTACAGGACCAACTTCGGGGAAGATCTGGTCTTGAATAGGATTGAAGAAGACAAGCAGGGAGATAGAAAAGTCTCCCAGTATAGGATGAGTACGGTCGACGGCAATCGTTGGTCGTATCAGATGGTTCTTCCTCAGAAACAGGAAAATTCGGTAATCAACTATTTCTATAGTGTGGAGAACGACAGCCAAAACAGGCGAAAGGAATGGTTGACGGAAACGCACTGCGTTGAGTTGACGGCATCGAAGGGCATTTCCTATACCCTATATGACCATTGGAATGACATGCCGGAAGATACCTATTTGTATAGTTCTGCTTTTACGGAGTGTATCAATCGTAGGGCAAAAGGGGTTCTGAAGGCGAGTGATTACGAAAGAACGGTCCGGCTCTTCGTCCGTGTTCCTCAACTTCGTGCCCATCAGCATGTCGGAATCGTTGGAGAAGGTGATGCGCTCGGCAACTGGAATGTGCAGAAAGCACTGCCGATGGTGGAGCACCAGATCAATGAATGGGTAGTCGACCTGAATGCGGATAGCTTCAAGGATGGAAAAATCGAGTTCAAGTTCGTTGCCTTGAATGACCAGGATGATAACAATCCTATCTGGGAGAGCGGCTTGAACCGTACTGTGGAACTGCCTGCCCTGAGAAAAGGTGACGTGGTGGTTTATGACCTGCCCCAGGCTTTCCTTCCTGTCTACGACCTGAAGGTGGCAGGAACTTTGGTACCCGTGTTCTCCCTCAGGTCCAAGACCAGCTTCGGCGTAGGCGACTTCGGTGACTTGAAAAAGATGGTCGACTGGGTGGCTGCCACGCACCAACGGGTGTTGCAAATCCTGCCCATCAATGATACCACGATCACCCATACGTGGACGGACTCGTATCCATATAGTTGCATCAGTATTTTCGCACTACATCCCCAATATGTCGACCTGACCCAATTGCCCGCGATCAAAGATCAGGCGACCAAGGGCAAGTTTGAAAAATTACGCAAGGAGCTGAATGCCTTGAAACAGATCGACTATGAGCGGGTGAACGAGGCAAAGACGGATTACCTGAGAGTGATTTACAGTCAGGAGCGTGCAAAGGTCATGAAGTCGCCGGATTTCAAGAAGTTCTTCAAGGAAACAGAACAGTGGCTTGTTCCTTATGCCCAATACTGCTATCTACGGGATACCTATGGGACGGCGGATTTCACCCAATGGAAGGACCATCAGGTTTGGGATGAAGCCGATCGGAAGGCGTTGTCTTCTGCCACTACAGCGGCTTATCGGCAAGTGGAATTTTATTATTTTGTGCAATATGTCCTCAATCGTCAGATGGAGGCCGTCCATGATTATGCCCGGAGCAAAGGTGTCATCCTGAAGGGCGATATCCCAATCGGTGTCAACCGTTATGGCTGTGATGTGTGGATGGAACCGAAGTACTTCAACTTGAACGGCCAGGCAGGTGCTCCCCCAGATGATTTCTCTGTCAATGGGCAGAACTGGGGCTTTCCCACCTACAACTGGGATGAGATGCTGAAAGATGATTGCGTCTGGTGGGTACGCCGTTTCCAGAATATGTCGAAGTTCTTTGATGCTTACCGTATCGACCATGTCCTTGGGTTCTTCCGCATCTGGGAGATCCCCATCGAGGCTGTCCATGGCCTCTTAGGACAGTTCTCTCCATCATTAGGCATGACCCCAGCTGAGATAGAGGCTTATGGACTGCATTTCCAGGAGGATCTCTTTACCCGTCCGTTCATCACCGACTGGGTCTTGGACCGTATGTTCCACGAGCGTGCGCAGATGGTGAAGGATACCTATCTCGATCCCTATAAGGATGGTTTTTATCAGATGAAACCGGCGTATGACACACAACGGAAGATCGAGACAGCGTTCGAAGGAAAGACCTCGAAGGAAGACACCGACCTCAGGGATGGGCTGTATGCCTTGGTGAGTGATGTGCTGTTCGTCCGCGACCGTAAGGACAGTCATAAGTTCCATCCTCGTATTTCCGTCCAGTTCGATTTCATCTATGAGTCATTATACGACTGCGACAAGGCTGCCTTTAACCGTTTGTACAATGATTATTATTATCGGCGCAACAATCAGTTCTGGTATTATGAGGCCATGCGGAAACTGCCGAAGTTAGTGCAGGCAACCCGTATGTTAGTTTGTGCCGAGGATCTTGGGATGGTACCCGACTGCGTGGCATGGGTCATGAATGAATTGCGCATCCTGAGCTTGGAGATCCAGTCGATGCCCAAGGACCCGAAAGTGCGCTTTGGCCATCTTTCCCGCAATCCCTACCGCTCTGTGTGCACCATTAGCAGTCATGATATGCCTACGCTCCGGCAGTGGTGGGACGAGAATACCGATCGCACCCAGGAATATTACAATACCATGCTGTACCGGAGTGGGGCTGCTCCTCATCCTCTGCCAGGATGGTTGGCACGTGATATCATCTCCCGTCACCTGACCTCCCCGTCCATGCTTTGTATTCTCAGCATTCAGGACTGGCTATCGATCGATGAGAAGATCCGGTTGGCAGACGAGAATGCGGAACGTATCAATATTCCAGCAAACCCAAAACATTATTGGCGATACCGAATGCACTTGAATATCGAGGACCTGCTTGCCAACCAAGACTTTACCGCCAATATCTCGGAGCTGATCTCGCAAAGTGGAAGAAAATAACAAACCATAACAACCGAACGATGAAAAGAGTAACATATCTATTGACATTGATGCTGTTGCCGCTTATGGTAATGGGACAGGAGGTGAAATCGCCCGACGGTCAGGTGGCCGTAAAGTTCTATCTTGAGAGTGGACGCCCCACCTACGAGATGAGTTATAAGGACCGGGCAGTGGTGAAGCCTTCTCATTTGGGGCTTGAACTTGCTAAGGACAAACATGCCTCTAAAGGCATGCGCGAGACTTCTCTGATGGACGGGTTCGTGATCAAGGATACCCAGACGTCGACGTTTGATGAGACGTGGAAACCCGTTTGGGGTGAAGTGGCCCATATCCGCAATCATTACAATGAGCTGGCCGTGACACTCGACCAGCCTGCTACGAAGCGCGAGATGATCATCCGCTTCCGTGTCTATGATGAGGGGATGGGACTGCGCTATGAGTTCCCGCAACAGGACTCGCTCGTCTACTTCACCATCAAGGAAGAGCACACGCAGTTTGCTATGGCCGGAGACCACACCGCCTGGTGGATCCCTGGCGATTACGACACGCAAGAGCAGGAGACCCAGGAGTCGAAGCTCTCTGAAATCCGTTCGCATTTCCACGATGCGGTCAACTGGAACAACTCTTCCGTAGCCGTCTTCTCGCCCACCGGCGTACAGACAGCCTTGCAGATGAAGACGAAAGACGGACTCTACATCAACATCCATGAGGCAGCCTGCGTGGACTATGCCACAATGCACCTCAACCTCGATGACAAGAACTTCGTATTCGAATCATGGCTGACACCTGATGCTACAGGCATGAAGGGATATATGCAGACCCCCTGCCAGACGCCTTGGCGCACCGTGATGGTGAGCGACGACGCCCGCACGATGCTTTCCTCGAAGATGATCTACAACCTCAACGAGCCTTGCAAGATCGAGGACACCAGTTGGATCCATCCCACGAAATACTGTGGCGTGTGGTGGGAGATGATCGTGGGAAAGAGCTCGTGGAACTACACCGACGAATATCCCAGCATCAAGCTCGACCAGATTGACTGGACCAAGGTGAAGCCCAACGGCCGCCATGCCGCCAACACCGCAAATGTGAAGAAATACATCGACTTCGCGGCTGCCAATGGACTGCAGGAAGTGCTTGTCGAGGGATGGAACGTAGGTTGGGAAGACTGGGCAAACCATTGGAAGGACTATGTGTTCGACTTTGTTACTCCTTATCCCGACTTCGACATCAAGTACCTGAACGACTATGCCCACTCCAAGGGCGTGAAGCTGATGATGCACCACGAGACCTCGTCGAGCACACAGAACTACGAACGTCATCTGCCGGAGGCTTTCGCGCTGATGAAGAAGTATGGCTACGATGCCATCAAGGGTGGCTACGTGGGCGACATTATCCCTCGCGGCGACCATCACTTCTCACAATCGATGAACAATCATTATCTCTACGTCATCAAGGAAGCTGCCAAGCACCATATCATGGTCAACCAACACGAGGCTGTCCGCCCTACAGGCCTTTGCCGTACCTATCCTAACCTGATTGGTAACGAAAGCGCGCGCGGCACGGAATATGAGGCCTTTGGCGGTTCTCGTCCTGACCATACCGTGATCCTCCCCTTCACCCGTCTGCAGGGAGGCCCCATGGACTATACCCCGGGAATCTTAGAGACACAGCTCAAGACCTGGAGCGACAACCCCAATTATGTCCACACCACACTCGTGGGGCAGCTGGCACTCTACCTGACCATGTACAGTCCGCTGCAGATGGCAGCCGACCTGCCAGAGAATTATGCGAAGTACGACGATGCCTTCCAGTTCATCCGCGACGTGGCTTGCGACTGGGACGACAGTAAGTATCTCGAAGCTGAGCCTGCCCGCTACATCACCGTAGCCCGTAAGGCAAAGGGCACCAATAACTGGTTCATCGGTGGCAAGTGCAATGAGGACGGTCACCGGTCGACCGTGAAGCTCGACTTCCTTGACAAAGGACGCAAGTATGAGGCTACCATCTATGCAGATGCCAAGAATGCCAGCTTCGACAAGAATCCTAAAGCCTATGTCATCACCAAGCGCACCGTGAAGCGCGGTGACGTGCTCAAACTCACCGAGGCTCCCGGCGGCGGCTTCGCCATTTCTATCATTGCCAAATAACAAGATCAAACAGGACGGGCTGGCTGGATGTGTGGAGACTCCAGTCAGCTCTCTTCCCACATAATCAACAACGATGAAGCTAAAACCTTTTTTTATGGCTCTCTTTGCCGCAGGCAGCATCGCCTCGCATGCACAGGCTGTAGACCCTGATACGATGGCCATCGATTATTATTTCCAGGCAGGCTATACGCCCGAAGGGACAGCGTTCTCTTTCCTCGGTTGTCCACCAAAAGGAAAGAAGGTCGTCTTGCGCCTCTACAGTGAGCCCTTAGGTGGCAAACCGCTCAAGATCGTTAAAATGAAGATCAATGAGTGGGGTGGCTGGAATGCTGACGTGAAAGGTGACTGGAAAGGCAAATACTACACGTTTGATATCTCTGGCGATAAGAAGAATCCACGCGAGACTCCTGGGGTTTTCGCCAAGGCAGTGGGAGTCAACGGACAGCGCGGCACGATCATCGACATGGCAGAGACCAATCCCACAGGTTGGGCAGAGGACAAGCGACCCGCACTGAAGTCGCCCGCTGACCTCGTCATCTACGAGATGCACTTCCGCGATTTCTCCGTCTCGCCCACGTCGGGCTTGCAGCATAAAGGGAAATTCCTTGCCCTCACTGAGCCTAGGGCCATTGATTATCTCAAAAGCCTTGGCGTGAATGCTATCCACATCCTTCCCTCGTTCGACTATGCCTCAGTGGATGAGACCCGCCTCAACGTGCCGCAATACAACTGGGGATACGATCCGCTCAACTACAACGTGCCTGAGGGCAGCTATAGCACCGATCCCTACGATCCCACCGTGCGCATCCGCGAGTTCAAGCAGATGGTGCAGGCACTGCACAAGGCGGGCATTCGCGTGATCCTCGACGTGGTCTACAACCATACCTACGATCTCGACCATAGCAACTTCCAGCTGACGTGGCCCAACGCTTACTATCGCTTCAATGCCGACGGCACGCCCAGCAACGGCTCGGGTTGCGGCAATGAGACAGCCTCGGAGCATGCGATCATGCGTGCCTTCATGAAGGAGAGCGTTAGATACTGGATCGACGAGTACCACATTGATGGTTTCCGCTTCGACCTGATGGGCGTCCATGACATAGAGACGATGAATGAGATCCGTGAGATGGTCAACGGCATCGACCCCAGTATCTATATCTATGGTGAGGGATGGAGTGCCGGGCAGTGTGCTTATCCCACAGAGCAGCTTGCCGTGAAAGCCCATACCAAGCAGCTCCATGGCATCGGGGCTTTCTGTGACGACATGCGTGATGCCCTCCGTGGTCCTTTTAACGACGACCACAAGGGGGGCTTCTTGGCAGGAGTCACAGGACTGGAGGAGAGTCTGAAGTTTGGTATTGCCGGTTGCATAGACCATCCCCAAGTGGACATGACCCAGGTGAATTATAGCAAGGAAGCCTGGGCCAACGACCCCACGCAGATGATCAGCTATGTAAGTTGCCACGACGACATGTGTCTCGTCGACCGCTTGCGCGCCTCTATCCCAGGCATTGGCGAGGAGGAGCTGATCCGCTTGGATGAACTGGCACAGACCGCGGTCTTTACATCCCAGGGTATTCCTTTCCTCTTGAGTGGGGAGGAGATGCTTCGGGATAAGAAAGGGGTGCATAACAGCTTCAATTCCCCTGACAGTGTCAACGAGCTTAACTGGGACCATCTTTCCGCTTACCCTCAGGTGTTCACGTATTACAAGCAACTGATCCATTTGCGCAAGAATCATCCCGCGTTCCGTTTGGGGACGGCCGACAAGGTCAGGGAGTGCTTACGTTTCTTCCCCTCGCAGCCATGCTTAGTGGGCTTCATGATCAATGGCAAGCCTGTTGGCGACAGTTGGGGACGGGTGATCATCCTTCTTAACGGCAATCGGGAAAGCCGTGAGGTGGAAATCCCGGAAGGAAGGTGGACCGTTGCGTGCTGTGATGGAATCATCGATGAGGCTGGAATGGGGGAGATGGACGGTGGAAAGGTAACCGTCGACCCTCAGTCGGCGCTGATCCTGTATGCAAAATGATCAATCAAAATACTATTAAATAATCATCTAATGAGAAAGTCTGTTTTATTATTGGGCTTATTATTGAGTTTTATGACGATGAAGGCTGGTGCCAAGATTGACCGGATGTTCCGGATAGAACCCTCCAACTGGTATGTGGGCATGAAAGATGCCACGCTGCAGTTGATGGTCTATGGAAAGCAAGTGCGAGCTGCGGATGTCAAAGTCGATTACCCCTCTGTCCGCCTCGATTCTGTCGTGCGTTTGGATTCCCCGAATTACCTGCTCTTATACCTTGACTTGAAAGGAGCCAAGGCCGGGGAGATGAACCTTTCTTTTACTGTGAACGGGCAGAAGACCAAGATGAAGTACCTGCTCAAGGATCGTGAGATGCCGGGAGAGCGGCGAATGGGATTTTCCAATGCAGACGTATTGTATATGCTGATGCCCGATCGTTTTGCCCAAGGGTCGGTCAAAAAAGGAGTGATCAAGGGCATGAACCCCTATCGCGTGGACCGCACGCAGCCCAGTCTTCGCCATGGCGGCGACCTGGAAGGCATCCGCCAGCATCTCGATTATTTCAATCAATTGGGCGTGACTGCTCTTTGGCTCACGCCGGTGTTAGAGAATAATTCCCCTGACCATGATGGATTCAGCACTTATCATGGCTATGCCACGACGAATTATTATCGGGTGGATCCTCGCTTTGGCACCAACCAGGACTATAAACGATTGGTGGATGAGGCACATCAGAAAGGACTGAAAGTGGTGATGGACATGATTTTCAACCATTGCGGCTTTGAACATCCTTGGGTAAAGGACATGCCTTCTAAGGATTGGTTTAATCTTCCGGAATGGTTGAAGGGAGATAAGAGCAAATTCCAGCAGACCTCTTATAAGCTGACACCCGTCTTGGATCCTTATGCCAGTCAGGTAGACCTCAAGGAAACGGTTGATGGTTGGTTCGTTGAGACCATGCCCGACTTAAACCAGCGTAACCCGCATGTGATGAAGTACCTGATCCAAAACAGTGAATGGTGGATCGAGACCATCGGCATTGACGGCATCCGCATGGACACCTATCCTTATGCCGACCGGAAGGCGATGGCTGGATGGATGAAGACGCTCGATGAGGAATACCCCCATTTTAATGTGGTGGGTGAGACCTGGGTGACCGAGCCTGCCTATACGGCTGCTTGGCAGAAAGACTCGAAACTGTCTACCGTGAACAGTTATCTGAAGACGGTCATGGACTTTAGCTTCTATGATAAGCTGAACCAAGCGAAGAAAGAGGAGACGGATGCCTGGTGGAATGGACTGAACCGGATCTATAACAGCATCTGCTATGATTATCTTTACCCGAATCCAAGCAGTGTGATGGCATTCATCGAGAATCATGATACAGATCGCTTCCTTGGAAATGGGAAGGACACGCTTGCCTTGAAGCAAGCCTATGCCTTGTTGCTCACCATGAACCGTATCCCTCAGTTGTATTATGGTACGGAGGTGCTGATGAATGGCACCAAGGAGGTGACGGACGGCAATGTGCGCAAGGACTTCCCCGGTGGATTTCCCGGTGACCGGCATGACTGCTTCACGGAAACCGGTAGGACACAGGCAGAGAATGGCATGTTTAACTGGCTTAGTCGGCTTCTTCATTGGCGGCAGGGCAATGACCTCGTCACGAAGGGAAAGCAGACACAGTTTATCCCTTACCAGGGTGTCTATGTGATCGCACGCCAGTATCAAGGCAGGACATCCATGACCATCCTGAATGGAACGAGCAAGCCCGCCGTCTTGTCCGTCCATCGTTATGCAGAGGTCATCGGCAATACACAGACAGCAAAGGACATCATGACAGGCAGGAATGTGAACATCGGCAAAGACGTTCAGCTCCGCCCCCGTCAAACCCTGATCATAGAATTTTAGGGGAATTCTCCCCGATAAGGAGCCGTCCAGGTAGCTCGTGCTACTTGGACGGTTTCTTTAATACTAAGATAACCACGGATGTGATGATCAAGGCGAAGCCGATGACAATGGGGATCGTTAAGGGCTCACCGAAAGCGATGATGCCTACGAGCATGGCTGTCAGGGGCTCAAAAGCCCCTAAGATCGCTACCATCGTGCTACTGATGAGCTTTAAGGCCTTGATCACTAAGATATTGCTGACCGCTGTCGGCAAGAGTCCTAACAAGACCAGCTGGAGACATACCTTCCCGGAAGTGATCGGCTGGATATGCCCTTCTGTTCCCATGACATAGACCAAGAGGAAGAGCAAGGCGTAGAAGAAGACATAGAAGGTGACCTTCAGGGATGGCATCTTCCGGATCCTCATCTTCGGGAAGGCTACCATGTAAATGGCGTAGGTAAGTCCGGCAATCATCTCATAGACAATGCCGAGGACAGAGGAGATTCCTTCCTTGCTGTTGAAGCCACAAAGGAGGAAGACGCCTCCTACTGCTAACAGAATGGCAGTGGCGATCTTTAGGCTCAGTCGTTCATGGAAGAAGACCATCATGATGATCTCCGTCCATACGGGATAGGAGAAGAGTAGGGTGGTGGCGATCCCACTCGGCATGTAATGATATCCCCGAAACAAGGTGACGGCTGATATTACATATAATAAGGAAAGGAAGGCAATCCTCAGACTATCCCCAAAACTAATATGAAGGTGGGTACGCCGCACGACCAAGATCGCTAACATGGCAAGGCATCCAAAGGTAAAACGATAGATCAGGGCATTGGGAATATTCATGCCGGCAGCAAGTACCGGAACGGTGAACAAGGGGATTAATCCGAAAAATGCAGCCGAAAGGATGGCACTTACGACACCCTTCGACGAGTTGTTTAAGTGAGTCATGTCAATATAATAATACTAATCCCGCCACTGCAGCATAGCAAATCATCCGGATCGGATTGATCTTCAGGACTTTCGTCCCTACAAAGGTGGCGATGAAAAGGGCGATGCTGATCCAAAACTGCCACGGATTCTCGGCGGGTGTGCTGAAATTCTCTGGCGTCATCAGCAACAAGGAAGCGGCAGCAAGGAGCCCGACGACAGCAGGACG
>ULNB01004414.1_pt1 | contig 30234 bp, 21 predicted proteins | sample 1951811 | NCBI WGS metagenome assembly ULNB01 (sample SAMEA4835566, study PRJEB28245) | human gut metagenome | biome: gut microbiome; material: fecal sample | place: Denmark | collected 2008
CCCCCCCACAAAATGGGATAGAGGGTTTGAGGCAGCGTTCCTCTCCTCTTTTACGCAGCAGGGAGTATAATAAAGACAGTTGCAAAGGAGGTTTTTCTATGATGAATGAACAGGTCAAGAAAATTCTGGAAAACAATCTTTGGGAAGCAGCCACTGTATGCAGCAAGGGATTCCCCAATGTGGTGCCTGTGGGATTCAAAGCGGTGCTGGACGACGGGAAACTGGCCATTGGCGATGTATTCCTGAAGCAGACTCTGGAAAACATTGAAGCCAACCACCGCATTGCCATTTCCGCCTTTGATCCGAAAACCACGGAGGGCTATCAGGTCAAGGGACGGGCTGACTATGTAACCGACGGGCCGGTGGTGGAAAAATTCAAGGCCCTGGCAGAAGAACTTTTCCACGGTGCCTGCACCACCAAGGGCGCTGTCATTATCACTCCGGAAAAAATCGTAGTCACCACCCCGGGACCGGATAACAAGAAAATCCTTCCCTTGGAATAAATGAATAAAGTAACCTGAAAGAGGCTGTGAAAAAATGGTAATCATTTCTTCACAGCCCCTTTTCAATGGCTTCCTTTTCGGTAAATGACAGTCAGCTGCCCGCCGGCATCGTCATCTCGAGCGAGGGAACGCGTCGGTATGGGTGACAAGGATTTTGGGCTCTAATGAAGCGCAGAGCCGAGAGATCTCCTGCCACCATGGGGCTTGCCACATTTCGGAGTGAGATTTCTCCACTCCGCTTCGCTTCGGTCGAAATGACGGGAGTGCGGAGCAGCGTTTGGGGTAATTTGTCCCCGGTAAATGACTGTATGCTGCCCGCCGGCATCGTCATCTCGAGCGAAGGAACCTGCCGGTATGGGGCAAAGATTTTGGGCTCTAATGAAGCGCAGAGCCGAGAGATCTCCTGCCACCATGGGGCTTGCCACATTTCGGAGTGAGATTTCTCCACTCCGCTTCGCTTCGGTCGAAATGACGGGGGTGCGGTGCATCGTTTTGGTCAATTTGTCCCTCTGTGAATGACTGTATGCTGCTCACCGGCATCGTCATCTCGAGCGGGGGATCCTGCCGGTATGGGGCAAAGATTTTGGACTCTAATGAAACGCAGAGTCGAGAGATCTCCTGCCACCATGGGACTTGCCACATTTCAGAGTGAGATTTCTCCACTCCGCGCCGACCGTCGAAATGACGGTAGGTGGAGTGATATCGGTGTTATTCATGCATTTTTTCACAGCCCCTTTTTCTGGTTCAGCCCATGACAGCCTGTCTTTTCCGGAGCAGACTTTCGGGCGGGTATGTTTCATCATGGCTTTCCGGCAGATTTGTCCGTCATTTCTTTTTCTCCATCGGCCAGCCTGTTGGTAAGGAGCTGCAGCATGCCGTCAAGGCTTGATGTTTCTCTGCGGCTCACCATGGCATACTGCAGGTAGAGAGTAATGGGGAACCCTTCGATTTCCTTGATTTCATGCATCTTGTCTGCGGCCTCCAGAATCCGCTTTTCCATGTCCTTATGTCCTTCTTTTTTAAAAAGGAAAATGAAGGAGGAAAGACTGATTCTGGCAAGGGATATGTCCGGAAGGCTGAGGGCGGAAAGAATGGCCACCACCTTTGCGAGAAGGGCCTGGTGCACCTTATGACCAAAGGCACGCTCCACCTCATTCATGGCCGGTATATTCACCTGCATAGCCATGTACTCTACCTGTCGCCGCTGGTAACTGTCCTCATAGGTCAAACCGGCGGCTATCATGCCGCGGTAGGAAGCAAGTCCCGTTTCACTATCCACGAAGGAAAGCTTCCTTTCCTCTTCCCCCAGCACCTTTTCTTCATCCATATCATGGAAATAGCCGGCCAGCCCGGTGATTTTTCTGCCATCATACACAGGAAACTTCGTGGCGGCAATGGTTTTCAGCCGGCCTCTGACCAAGCAGCTGCCGATGGCATGGCGGGCTGTAATGCCCTTTGCAATCACCGTTTCCTCTATATGTTTGAAAGGCTCATTGTCCACATGCCATGCCATTTCTTCATCGGTCTTTCCCAGGACCTGGTCCGGAGAAAGGCCGTAGTAGGAAAGAAAATCCCGGCTCACTGCCGTAAAGCGGCGGTTTCTGTCCTTCACGAACCATTTGATATGGCCCTCTTTCTGGAAGGAAGAAAAGACAGCGGCTTTTTTCCTCCATTCTTCGGCGCGGCTGTCTCCGGCCACGGCAAAGGAACGGACGAAGGCATTCAGAAAAGCCTCTCTGTCCCAGGCCCTTTCGATGGCGGCACCCATCATCATAAGAAGAATGTCCTTCCCGCCCCTGTGATCCAAAAGGTAGGCATCCAGTTCCTTCCATACATAATTCCCGTTTCTCTCCCGGACCCGGAAGAGTTCGCAAGGCACATAGCGGTTCTTCTCGCTGCCCAGGCTGTAAAGCACCGAAGGCTCCACAAAGTGGAGGAACCTTTCCCTGTCCTCGTCATGCACTCGTCTCTCTGCGAAACGATGGAATGTATCTTTTGCCGGCATCTGATCACCCGGGTGGAAGAGAGAACTGGTGGTTTCCAGTACCTCCAGGGTTCCCTCTTCCGTATGGTACAGGCTTAATTCATCACAGATGGAAACGGTACGGCGAAGGAGGCTGTCCAGACTTTCTGTTTTCTTCATCCTTTCATCGGACGCCAGGTTGTACACCGATGTTTCCCCTGCGTACAGGTTCTCATCTCCTGCCAGGATTTCGCCGGAAAGCTGGAAATAAAAACCATTGTCCGTAAAAGTCATGGTCTGCCTTTCCTGCCGCGCCAGCAGCCGTTTCACGAAGGCCAGGAACTTTTCACGAAGGGGAAAATCCGGATCAGCCAGAGCGCGGTTCACCTCTTCAGCCGTGACCGCCGTGGCACCTTTCAGATTTCCCTCATGGGCTTCGTTCTGGAGAAGAAGCTTGATATGGCTGCCACTTCCCAGATAAAGGGCCACAGGCTCATGGGTCACCACATTCACCAGGCCCACCCGGTTCAGTACTGCCTCTTCCGCAGCACTCTCCATGTCTATCTTTTTTTCCTTCATCCACTGCTCTATATCCTGCCAGGGTCTGGGGCGGCTGTAATAGAAGCCCTGAATTTTCTCGCAGCCTATGGACCTTAGAAATTCCACCTGCTCCCAGGTTTCTGCCCCTTCCGCCAGGGTGTGGATGCCCAGGGTCTTGGCCATGACTACGATGGACTTGATGATTTTCCGGCTCCGCTCATTGAAATGACGCAGAAAGGCCATATCGATTTTCAGCTCATCCAGATAGAACGTATGAAGCACATTCAAAGAAGAGTACTGGCTGCCGAAATCATCCAGCCAGCATTCATAACCGGCCTTTCGGAAAGCGGCAATCGCCTTTTTCAGCACTTTTTCACTTTTCACCAGGGCGGACTCTGTGATCTCAATGCGGATCAGACGGCGGGGCAGGCGATAGCGCTTCATCACTTCTTCCACCATATCCAGTGGCTGGGAAACCTCAAAATCCACCCGGGACAGATTCACCGATACCGGCACCACAGGAAGCCCCTGCCTCCTTCTCTCTGCGAGGAATCGGGCTGCCGCCTCCAGGACATAGCGGTCCAGCTTATCAATGATACGGGCCCCTTCCAGCACAGGGATAAAAATACCCGGCGTAAGCAGTCCCCTATCCGGATCCTCCCAGCGGGCCAGGGCTTCCATGCCGCAGAGCTTTCCTGAAAGCGTGCGGATGACCGGCTGGAAATAAATCCTGATATGCCCCTCTCGGAGGGCCCTGTCAAAGTGACGAAGCACGTAAGCCCGGTTCTCCAGCATACTGCCCATGGAGTCTTCATAGAAGGCCCAGCTTCGGGACCCGTCGGTTTTGATGGAATCACAGGCAATCTTTGCCAGATCGAAGGAATTGCGAAGGGCCGTAATCGGAGGCACTGTCTTTCCAAAATCACAGATGCCCGCCTTCAGTCGGACACTGGAATCATCAATATATCTGTCGATGTCCCGAATCATAGCCTCCAGCGCCTCCGGCACCCGTCTCCGGGACCCCAGAAGAAAGAAGGTATCACGTTCCGGATGAGCGGCTAATTCATCAGGGAAATATGTCCGCAAATCATCAGCGATTTTCTGCAGCAGCCGATTTCCCGCTTCCCTGCCATAGGAAGCATTATAGATTTTGAAATTGGTCAGATTGAAGTATATGGAATAATAAGAGCCGAAAGTTCCCTTCTCCACATCCTTCTTCTCCTGAGCCAGCATTTTCTTCAGAAACACCGGCAGAGAAAGAAGCCCCGTCAGCACATCCCGGGAAGAAAGAGAGGAAATGATATTCGACGGCACCACACTCAGCACCCACACCGCCCCGGTCCCCTCCCGGACCGACCGGGACAGCACTCCTTCCATGCGGCGGAAATGACCATCCCTGGTACGGCAGCTGAAAGAAACATAAAACCGGTCATTTCCCAAAGACTGCGCACCAGTCAGTCCCACCTCCGAAAGAGGCCGGTAATCCGACAGTTCCACCATCCCCCGGAGCACTCCTCCGGTATGCGAAAGGAACTCCTCCATGCTGTGACACTTGTACAGATGTAGAAGAGCCTGATTGGCAAAAAGGATTTTCTCCTTTTCATTATCTTCGATCACACATATCCCTTCGGGAAGGTCATCGAAGTGAAAATCAAGCGGTGTAGATTCTTTCATAGCAACCTCGAATAAAAGAAACGTTCAGAAGGTTCTTAGGTTTGACCGGCCCCTTGGGCCGGAGGTTTCTTAAGATTGACAGCGGCTTCGCCGCTGAGGGTTGTGGATTGCCGCTATCGCGGTAATGAATATAAAGGCCGCCTTCGGCGGCAAAAGTTTACTCTACGCTCAACTTACTGCTTCTTATGTCACTCTATGCATAGCACCGATAGAAGTTCCCCCTCCGGGGAAAAGGTGGTGCGCCAGCACCAAAAGGGGTGCATTTCCCTCGCCCGTCAGGGCGGTTGTATGGTTCTCGCCGCCGGAAGGCTATACACAGCTGATGACTGAAATGCTCAGCACCCATAGTGCCCCCAGCGAAGCTGGGGGAAAGGTGGTACCGCAGGCACCAAAGGGGGCCGCCGCAGGCGGCATTTATACCGGCGCCGCAGGCGCCCACCACATCCCTCGGGCCGGCAGGCCCGTCAAACTTACGCCCCCTCAGGCCGCCAGGCCTGTCAACCCTCGCACCCGCAGGGTGCGTCAACCTTCGGGCCCGGAGGGCCCGTCTATTTCATCATGAACGATGGTATTTCTCCCTTTTCTTTTCGCTTCAAACATATATCGGTCAGCCCGGTCAATGATGGACTTCATCGTATCTTCCGGTGTCACCGCCGTAATGCCTACGGACATGGTGATATGAAGATTTTCCCGGCCCTCGTCCACCACCACCATGGATACGATCTGCTGGAAGCGCCTGGAAATAGGAATGATATCACTTTTATTTTTAATGGGATAAATGCCGATAAATTCCTCTCCGCCCCATCGGCCCACAGTATCGGTTTTCCGAATATGGCTGCTCACAGTTTGGGCAAAGGTTTTCAGGATTTCATCGCCTGCCTGATGGCCGTAGGTTTCGTTAAAGTCATGAAAGTGGTCGATATCCGCAAAAAGCAGGGCAAAAGGCTCCTGCAGGCGATGGTACTCGGAGAACCGGGTCTTCAGCACCGCTTCCAGAAAGAGCCGGTTCGGCAGCTTGGTGAGGGCGTCATGATAGGCCATGGAATAAAGATTTTCCACGATCCGGGTTTCCCGGTTCATCAGCTGAATGGGAGTAAACACTTCTGCCACCAGCTTTAACTTTCCCATTTCATCCTCCAGCGGAATGAAATGGGCCTGCACTGCCACCATGTACCCTTTCTTATGGGTAAATACCAGCTTCTTGGTGGAAGGCCTGTTTTCATCCATGCAGGCCAGCAGAGGGCAGTAGGTCTTGCACAGAGGCGTCCCTTCCTCATCCATGTGGTTCAGCTCCGTATCCGGGCATCGCCGGCCCACCATTTCTTCCCTGCTGTAGCCGGTTATGCTCTCTGCCGCCCGGTTCCAGTACACAATAGTTCTATCGGGCTTAACAATATACACACCATAGGGCAGCGCCGCAACCAGCTGGAAGAAATCATTTTCGCTTACTGTCAAAAGAGCAACCTCCTCATCTTCATGCACCACGAACCTTCCGACAGACAGCTCTGTTCCGTCACCGGGTCCAAAATCTTTGAAACGTTCCGAGCCTTTTCTTTGCCCCTGAAAAGGCTCCTCTAACACATAGTTTATATTTTTCTCATGCCGATTGCAAGACCAAGCCGGTCCGCTTCCCCAGCCTTCATCTCCAGCACCGACGATGCCCTGAGGCAGGCGGACAGGCCGATCCAGGGATGGAGACGGCGGACGATCTTCACAATAGTCATGGAAGAGTCAAAATATACGGCATCAATGGCAAATCTCATAAAACACATATGGATACTGTTCGTAGACTTCAGAAACAGCCCCTGGCCGGGAGAAAGAGGCGAGCGCAGCATAAGCCCCTTAAACCGGGCCCACCAGCTTTCCGCCAGCTCCACGAAAATGGAAATCTCCGGATGGTCCTCAAAGGACCAGACTTCTTTCTGCAACATCATGCCTCCTATAAAAAAGACCGTGAAGGGATTCACGGGGATAGGGCCGCCAAGCGGCCTTGGACGCGCTTTCGGCGCGAGGATTCAGAGAGGAAGGTTCTTAGGATGGATGGGCCTGGGCCCAAGGGTTCTTAAGTTTGACGGCCTTTCAGGCCGAGGGTGGTGGTGGCGGCTTCGCCGCAAGTTTTATAAGGCAGCCTTCGGCAGCCCCCCTCCACCACTTCGTGGTCCCCCTCCCCCCGACGAGCGGTGGGAGGCAAGTGATAAGGGCGTAGTTTCCTTCCCTATCCATGAGGAGGAAAGGTTTAAGAAAAGCCACTCATTTCCCCATGGTCTGCATGAGGGAAATCAGGGACGGCAGGAGCACGACTACGAAGATGGCGGGGAAAATGCAGAACACCAGGGGGAAAACCATTTTTACCGGGGCTTTCATGGCCTGGGTTCTGGCTCTCTGGCGGCGCAGGTCTCGCATGTTGTCGGCCTGGATGACCAGGGTGTCGGACATGGAAGCGCCCAGGCGCTCGGACTGCACCACGGACATGACGAAGAGGTATACGTCCTGCACGTCGCAGCGTTTCGCCATGAGCTGCATGGAACGGCGGCGGGTCATACCCATTCGGGTATCCCGAAGCATGCGGCGGAATTCGTCAATCAGGGGGCCTTCCATCCGTTCCACCACTTTACGCATGGCACCGTCCAAAGAAAGGCCGGCCTGGACGGAAATGGAAAGGAGATCCAGCACATCCGGCAGCTGGCGGACGATCAGGTCCTGCCGCTTTCTGATGATATGGTTAAATATGCCAAAGGGAAGGAGGGCGCCGAAGAGGAAGCTGCCCCACACCACGCAGAGACCATGGAGGGTGTCCATGGGATTTTTGGCGGTGTAGTAAAAGCCCAGAAGGCCGAAGAAAACCATGGAGAAGAACCATAGGCCCACCACGGTCCTCACCTTCCATATGCCCTGTTTTCCTGCCAGCATGATACGCTGTTCCATCAGGCGGGGCATGGAGGAAGGAGCAAAATGGGAAAGAAATTCCATCACATGGGCCAGCAACCGTCCTACGGTACGCTGGTAGAGAGGAATCTTTTTCAGGTCATCTTCCCCGGGTTCCTCTTCTTCCTCCGTTTCCTCGCGGAAGCTGTCCAGACGGCGTTTCATTTCCTGGCCGTTAAACTGTTTCACCGCCAGCACCACTAAAGCCAGGAAAAAGAAGAGAGCCAGGGCAATGGATAAGGAAAGAGCCAGCATGGTTAGTCACCGTCCTCCCACTGGCCGACTCCGGCCTGCTGCATGAATTTCGGAAATTCCACATTGTGGGCTTTGAACTTGGACAGGAACTGGGGCTGGAGGCCTGTGGGCATGAACTGGCCCAGGGCTTTGCCGTTTTCATCAAATCCGGTCTGTTTATAGCGGAAGAGGTCCTGGAGAACGATGACGTCCCCTTCCATTTTCTGTACTTCTGTAATATAGGTGATTTTACGGGAACCATCCTGGATACGTTCCTGATGGATAATGAGGTCCAGGGCCGAGGAAATCTGGTCTCTGATGGCCCGCACAGGAAGGTCCAGACCACTCATGAGCACCATGGTTTCCAGGCGGGACAGCACATCCCTGGGGCTGTTGGCATGGGCCGTCGTCAGGGAGCCGTCGTGGCCGGTATTCATGGCCTGCAGCATATCCAGGGCTTCGCCGCCTCTGACTTCGCCTACGATAATGCGGTCCGGGCGCATACGGAGGGAGTTCTTTACCAGGTCCCGGATGGTGACTGCCCCTTTTCCTTCGATGTTGGCCGGGCGGGCTTCCAATGTCACCACATGGGGCTGCTCCAGACGAAGTTCTGCCGCATCTTCGATGGTGACGATACGTTCATCATGGGGAATAAAGGAAGACAGCACGTTCAGACTGGTGGTTTTACCGGAGCCGGTACCACCGCTGACCATGATATTCAGTTTCGCCTTCACGCAGGCGCGGAGGAAAATAGCCATCTGCTCCGACAGGGTGCCGAAGGAAATGAGATTTTCCACGGAAAATGGCGTTTTGGAAAACTTTCGGATTGTCACGCAGGGTCCGATGAGGGACAGCGGCGGAATGACGATATTGACACGGGAACCGTCAGGCAGGCGGGCATCCACCAGAGGAGATGCTTCATCTACATGACGGCCGATGGGGGTGACGATTTTGTCGATAATGGACATTAAGTGCGCATTATCATGGAACTGGGCCCCCGTCAAATGGAGTTTCCCCATTCGCTCCACGTAAATCTTCTTCGGCCCGTTCACCATGACTTCGGTGACAGAGTCATCTTTCAGGAATGGCTCGATAGGACCGTAGCCCAGGATTTCATCGCAGATATCCGACACCAGCCGGGCCCTTTCGCCCCGGGGCACCACAAAGGGATTGTGCTCCAGCACCCGCTGCACGTAGCCGGAAATCACATTCTCAATATCCTGGCGGCTGCGGTTCGTACCGTCCAGGATTTTCTGCTGTTCCGAAGTCATTTCTTCTACAATGGCCCGGTGTACATCAAGCTTCAGGGCCTGGTATTCCTCTTCCTTCGCATCCACCGCCCGCCCGGCGAATATATTCTCTTCCTTGACCTCGGTCTTGCCCTTTTCTTCACGGCGCCCCAGACGTTCCAGCAGTGTCACGTTTTACATCCCCTTTGTATTGAAATAATAGTCAGTTGTTGCTTCCTGCTTTATTTTCATTGTACATGATATATGTAATTTCATACCCATCAAGCAAGGATACCCCATATCCGGAAAGTACATACGTAAAAGCATAGGCTGGATTCATTTTAGTCTTTATTATCACGATAACCGATCCTTTACCAGAGTTTCCATCAGGATTCTTCGGGAGATTAACTTTCTGCAATGACTGCAGGAGTTCATTCTTACTAGTGTATGTCCTTTCCACTTTTTTGTCTTCTGATATCAGCATGCCGTCAAAAATATAAAGATTCGTCAACATACCGTTATTTTCTATGGCATCCTTATAGTCATTCACCAAAGTTTGATAGTAGTCTTTTACAGCCTTGTCCTGATTCTCTTGTGTTTCATCTTTATCAAATTTTATTGAGTCAACACCGATAACCGCCTCTCTTGCGGCTGAACGGGCTTCATTATTTAAAGTGATATAATCCCCAAAGGCAAATCCGCAGTACATGATTCCAAAGAAAATAATGAAAAAAAGAGGCATCAGCAGTGCAAATTCCACGATGTCCTGGCCTCTTTGCTTATTCATGCTGATTCCTCCTTTCATTCATCAAGTTCTTTGATAACCAGTAAAGCCAATAAGTCAACAATCTTATGTGCCGGGTTTCTTAGCAGCAGCAGCTGCAGAGCCGGTAACCTCATTAGCATTGTTGAAAATGGTTTTAATATTTTCATTTAAACCGCTTGCCTGGTAAATCAGGAAGCCAATGCCTACAACGATAGCCAGAAGCAGAGCATATTCTACCAGGTCCTGCCCTTTTTCACCGAGGTATGGTTTTACATAGTAATCATACATCTGAGATGCGAGAGACATCATAGGAATTCACCTCCTTCCATAGTAATCCATCACATTGAATATATAAAAAGCCAAAAGGCTTTTTACCAAGGTATTAAATCTTAATATCCACAATTTTGTGAATAATAATGAAGCCTATGATTTCAAGTATAATCGCTGCCCCGATGGCAATATGTCCGATGGTTGTCGTAATAAGGGGCTGTATAAAAGAAGGAGCCAATGTATAAAAAAATATAGCCAATGCTACCGGAATACAGGCCAGAATCATTCCAGTAGCCCGTCCCTGAGCGGTAAGTGTTCCAATTTCACGACGAAGACGGATACGCTCTGAAATGGTTTCACGGATGGTATCCAGAATGGTAGCCAGATTGCCGCCGACCTGCTGCTGAATGAGCACGGCCGTCACCACCAGGGAGAAGTCGGCACTGCCCACTCTTTCATCCATATCATGAAGCGCTTCATCCAGCGATTTTCCAAGGCTCGTATCCCGCATGACCCGTTCAAACTCCGTGGACATGGGCGGTTCCATTTCCCGGGAAATAATTTCCATGGTCTGCAGGAAGGAAAAGCCGGCCCTTAAAGAATTGGCCACCAGGGACAGACAATCCGCCAGCTGGCGTTGGAAACTGTTAAGCCGCCTGCTAACTCTCCGCTGCACAAACACAAAGTCTACCGCCAGGAAAAGAAAGGCTGCCAGAAGACCAGTCACTGGATTAAAGGCTGCCAGCGCAAAAATAATAAATACGAAAAGCGAAAGCCCTGCTGAAATGGCTAAAAACTCGGAACCCAGAAGAGGCAGCCCTGCCCGGACCATCAAAAGATCCAGACGGCTGCGGCGGGAAGTGCTGCCCGTCCTTCTGGCCTTCTCTGCAAAAATCTCATGAAGACGGCTCCGCAGTATTTCAAAAACAGAAGCCCTGCGCACCACCGATGGCTGGTATCCCGAAAACATCTGGATACGTTCTGCCATCTCCCTCTTCCGCCGCAGCAGCACCTGCAGCCCAAGAAAGAGAAGGAGGAAGAACAGAAAGGCGAAAAGCAATGAAATTAAAAGTATCATCTGACTCTCTCCTTTCTATCTGCATTATAACATGTACATGAGAATAAATTAAGTGGAAATGCAATGAAATAACTTGCACATGGCAAATATCCATCGTGCAGCTGTGCCCATCCTGCATAGGAATGGGCAAGTCGGGCGAAGTAAGGCGCCTGGCCTATCCATAAAGGCGCTTTTGCCGCGACCAGCCGCTCCCCCTTCCACCGCTTCGCGGTCCCCCTCCCCCATAAATGGGGGAGGCAAGTTTTAAAGGCGCCGTCTCCTTCCCCGCAAATGGGAGAGGCAGGTTTTAAGGGCGCGGTCCTCTTCCCCGCAAATGGGAGAGGCAGGTTCTAAGGACGCGGTCTCCCCCCCATAAATGGGGGGGAGGCAAGTTTTAAGGGTGCGGTCTCCTTCCCCCAAAATGGGAGAGACAGGTTTTAAGGATGCAGTCTCCTTCCCGCAAATGGGAGAGGCAAGTTTTAAGGACGCCGTCTCCTTCCCCGCAAAATGGGGGAAGCAGGTTTTAAGAAAATGTCTGTCAATCCTTATCGTCCAGGCGCTATCTCGTCTGCCATTTTCTCAACAGCCTGGGAGAAGGGGTTATGGGGGTCCTGGTCTATGAGGAGCCGGCCGTTATCGGCGGCCGACGAGACAGCCAGGTATTCGTTAGGGAGGATATGAGCCACCGGGAAGCCCAGGGCTTTGGAGAAGACTGCCTTTTCCTCTTCCGTGCAGGGAGATACGCGGGTAAAGACAGGACGGACTCTTTCTTTGTAGTCATCCCAGCTGCGGAAGATTTCAAGGGCCCGTTTCATATGCTCCACTTCATAGCCGCCGTTCACCATGGCCATGAGCACTGTTTTATCGGAGAGCTCGCAGGCCGTGCAGGATACGTCGGAGAAGCCGGAAGACAGATCAAGAAGAACGTAGCGGAAAATACTTCTTGCCATTTTGATAAGGCTGGTCATGCCATCCATGGTTACCGTTTCAGCTAAATCGGGCTTGGAGGCGCCGCAGAGGATGGACAGGTTGTCATTTACCGGCACGAAGTAGGATTTAAGGGTCACCGGAGAAAGGAAGGAAATATCCCGCACCGCTTCCACGATGGTACTCTGGGGCGTAAGGTTGAAGAATACGGACATGTCGCCGAACTGGAGATCCCCATCTATAATGGCCACAGATTCTCCCGTTTTTTGGGCCAGGGCGGCGCCCAGGTTTGAAATGAGAGTGGTTTTTCCGCTTTTCCCTTTAGGACTGAAGAAGGACACCACCTCTGAATGATGGGCAGCTGCAGCGTTGCCCAGATTCTGAATGGTTTCACGGAGCTCTTCTCCAGTAAAAGGCTTAATCATGAAGCCGCCGGCACCGGAGCGCATGAGGCGGGACTGAGCTTCGGAATCCCATTTCCGGCTCATCCCGATAATGGCGGTATGGGGATAGGATTTCTTCAAGTCCGGCAGAAGAGCGCCATTTCTTTCGTTATCAATATCCAGAAGGATGAGCTCCGGCTTAAAGGCCTGCATCTGTCCCAGAGCATCGCCGGCATTCCGATAACGGGCGCTTAAGACAAAGCCCGGCGTATTTTTGATCACGCTGGAAAGCCTTTCCATCATGACCTGATTATCTTCAATAAGGACGGTTCTGTATGCCAAAATCCTTCACCTCCTTCAGGAAAACAGGCGGGAGAGCCAGCCGCCATGGTCCTCTGATTTTTCTTCTTTCTGTTCCGTGCCTGGCCGGACATAGCCATCTACAATGGAAACCAGCTCCTTTGACAGCGGCGTATGCCGGGCTTCCAGAACGAAAGGAACACCGGTCCTGATGGAATTCTGGGCGGTTTGGAAATCGTTGGGAAGGACATAGTCGAAATGTTTTCCCAGAATCGATTCCACATCTTCCACATCAATGCGGGTTTTCGCATTGCTTCGGTTCAGTACATACCGGATTTTGCTGTCATCATAGCCCAGCTCCTTCAGCGTATCGCTGCCCCGCTTCATATTTTTAATGGTAGGTATGAAATCCACAATGCCCACAAAATTAATCAAAGTGGACAGGTCCATAATGGACAGGTTCAAAGCGCTGAAGGTGGAGGTCGTATCCACGATGACATAATCATATTCCAGCTGCAGCTGCTGCACCAGAGAGCGGATGATGCCATTGTCCATATTATAAGCCTCTTCCATAAGCTTCGGATTGGTGAGCACATCAAAGGAAACGCCGCCGGCCTTGTACTTCGTCAGATATTCCACCGCCACCGTGTCCTGAGGATTCTCCTTCATGGCCAGCTGGGCATCGGCAATGGTCTTCTTCGGATTGAGCTTCAGGTAATAACAGATATCCCCAAACTGCAGATCCAGGTCCACCAGGCACACCCTCATCCCCTGCTTCGCCAGCTCCGCCGCAATATTAACAGCAATCAGCGACTTCCCCACAGCATAAGCCGTACTGAAAACAGTAAATATAGTCCCTTTCCTGCCTTCCATGTGATGCCTCCTTGATTTCTCTCCCGCTGAGTCAACTTGCAAGAAAAAATGAATTCTCAATCAAGGTTCTTAAGTTTGACGCTTTCGCGAGGGTTCTTAAGTTTGACGGGCCTTTGGCCCGAGGGTTGTGGTGTGGGCGCACAAATGATACAGCGCCCACAAGCTTTTATAATTAACCTTTGTCGTCAATATACCCGACTTTCTGCTAAAAGCTCTTCATTTCGACGCTCCAACAGAGTTCTTACGATTGGTACCTTGAATGAAATTCTATATCGTCATTTTCCAGGAAATCCATTCTTCTCTATTTCATCATTCAAGCGGTTAAAATCGAGTTCTCCGTAGAGATTAACTGCTTCTTTATAAGCAGCACTCTTTTGAGCCATCTTAGATTCCAACGCACTGATTAATCTGGATAGGAGATAGGAAACTTTTGCTTCCTGATGCAGAACTTCCTGAATGGCATCAGAAGTAACATAGCCCAGTTCAACACAAAGCAAAAGCTGTGCTTCTACCTCAAAAGCAGAGCCTCTTGCATTGTACAGGAAATGCACATAATCTTTCAGGGTTCCTCTCCCTGCTCCTTCAGCAATATTAGATCCGATAGAAACAACCGCTCTCCGAAGCTGTAAGGCCAAAGCATATACTTCGTAAGAGGGTAATTTATGAGTTATTGCATATATTTGCCGAGTTAATAGTTTAGTTTCCTTCCAAACTGTCAAATCTTTAAAAGTGCTCATACTGCCATCCTCGTGATTATGCCTTCGTCCATATGTGATCAAGCTGTCAAACTTAAGAACCCTCGGCCCCCAGGGCCGTCAATCTTTAGAACCCTTTGCCCGGGGTTTCCTGGATATGGGACCTTAGGGCAGAACTATAATTCATTTCATGTTCGGCGCCCCTTTATTTTTGAAGGCGCCTTCCACAACCCTCAGCCCCGCAGGGGCTGTCAATCTTAAGAACCCTCGGCCCCCAAGGCCGTCAATCTTTAGAACCCTTTACTTAGAATACCCATCCATCACGGCCCTTACTCTATCACGGATGTCTGTCTTTTCTTTATCCACTGCAGATGTGTCTACGGGGTGTTCTACTTTTTCCCGTTTGACCACCGGCACTTTTTCTGCTCCTTCAGGGACGGGGGGCTTTTCTACTCCTACTACCTGGAGGTTGTTTTTTTCTCTGGCGTAGTCTTCTTCTGTCATGGGGACGTAGACGGTTTCGCCTTTTTCATCGGTGGTACGGAGGATATGGGAGGGACCCTGTTTTTTGGGCTTTTCTTCCAGAATCACCGTATCTCCATCATCATCGCCGGGCTTGCCGCCGAAGATGTCTGTTTCCTGCTTTGCTGTTCCCGGTTTGACTGGCGTATTTACGTTGACTCTTTCTGCATTTCTGAGGTACCGTTCATTGTCCTCGTAGCTTCCCTTCATACGCTGGCTCATGGCAACCGGTGTGTCGTCGGATACCAAAGTGGGGGTGATGAGGATGAGAAGTTCCCGATTATCCCTTGTTTTCTGGGTATGGCGGAAGAACTGGCCGATAATGGGAATGTCTCCCAGAAGCGGAATCTTTGTCACCGTTTTGCCGTCCTGGGAGTTCAGGAGACCGCCGATGGCCATGGTCATGCCGGAGCGTACGTTGATAACGGCGTCAGCCTCTCGGGAAGCGATGGCGGGAATGGAGAAATCATTTTCCACCACGCTGTGGCCGTAGTCCAGAGTGGATACTTCCGCGTGTACCTTGGAAGTAATCTTGTTTTCTGCATCCACCACCGGTTCGATATTGAGACGGATACCGTATTCCCGCCAGTCGATGGCAATCTGGCCGTCACCGGCAGAGGTAGGAATGGGGATACGGCCGCCGATGAGGATATTTGCCTTCTGGCCGCTCATGGTGGTAATGGAGGGACGGGACAGAATCCTTGCCTTGCCTTCCGTTACCAGTGCCTGGAGGGACGCATTCATATTGGAAATATGGCTCCCCAGCCATCCGAAACTGCCGCGGCTGTTCTTAAAGTTTTCCCCCACATAGAAGAGGCCGGAGGAACCGCGGGTCAAATCATCATTTCCGGAATCAGAACCGGAACCGGTACTGCTGCCGATGGTGGGAGACCAGTACTGGATACCCAGATTCCTTTCAGCAGACGTATTGATTTCGATAATCTGCGCTTCCAGCCGCACCTGGCTGGGGTTTGTCATGTCCAAAAGGTCGATGATATTGGAGTCCGCTGCCGCCCCCTGGCCTTCGCCATTGGCAGAAGTGGAAGAAATCGTGCCTCCGCCGCTTCCCAGGTAGAGCTGTGCTACTTTGACGGCGGAATCATGCTCATACTGGTTCTTCACCTTGCCCCGAAGCAGGAGCTTGCCATTCATCATCTGCACTTTGACACCGGGGTAGCCGATGGCTTTCTGGATTGCCTTTTCCGTGCCTTCATCGTCGCCGGAAACGTACACATTGTATTCCTGACGGCCGTTATTAGACCAAACCAGAAGGGAGGTGGAGCCTGCCTTCTTCCCTACGACCAGGTAATCATTGTTGGAAAGGAGACGTATGTCCGCAATATCCGGATTTCCCACAGCCAGCCGGGTAATGCCGGAGTCTTCCATATACCGGGACCCGTTTACAGATACATTGAGAATATCGGCAGCAAACACATGGCCTGCTGCGCCAATCATGGCCGCCGTTACCAGGAGGCCCAAACGTTTTAACTGTTTATTCATTATCACTGCCCCCTGCTCACATTAGTACCACGAATGACTTCAATGCCGGAAAGGCCGCCCGACACGCCGCCGGAAGAAATGGAAACTGCCGGAGCAGAAGCGGGCTGCGGCGCTGCGTAAACAGGCTGCGGAGCCGCCTGCGGTGCCGCCTTGGGTGATTCCGCCTTAGGAAGCGGAATCACGTAGTAGCCTACATAATGATCTCCATCATCATTAGATGGGCGAAGCAGCATCTGCAGCTGACCGATCTGGGTGGATGCAATGAGCTTGGCCGCATCGTAGGGCGTCAAGGCTACCGTCACCACCGACGGCGTGCCGATGGAAGAGGTATTTGAAGAGCTCTGCCTCGGCGCACTGCTATCGGGCAGGCCCTTGCCATCCTTATCCGTTTTCTGGGGCTGGGGCTGCGGCGTACCGCTGCTCTTGTTCACTGCCAGGATGAGCACATCTTTCAGAAGGATTTTCGACGTAATCCGGTCCATTCCTTCTCTGGAAGTGACCAGAAGGATATCCACCTTGTCCCCCGGTTTCGCAAAGCCGGAAACGCCGGTGACATCATTCACGGAGAAGGACACTGCCCTCATGCCGTCAGGAATGAGGCCCACAAAGCCGCCTGCTTTCTGGGACAGCTTTCTGGTGGTAATCACGTCGCCTTCCATAATGGATGTACCGGCCTTCTTTCCTACCACCGCATTCTTATCAGTCAAAGCGCCGGAGGGAACCATGTTGGAAGAAACCTCCACCGCTTTCACCATATCTTCGGTAATCACGGTTTGGGGCTCAATATCCCGAGAGGCCTCAATCACCGGAACCATAGCCGCCGCTGCAGGCTTCTCTTCCTTCTTATCCGAGAAAACAGAAGACAGAATAAAATAAATAATCAAAAATACGAGAATCGCCGCCAGACCGCAAAGCGCAAGCAGCTTTTTAGGAGACATTCTCTCGATGGCGCCGGATATCTTATCTGAAAGTTTCAACTCCGCTCCCCCTTCATACCGTAAACAATGGGTGAATCAAAAAATGGCAGAACCTGCTGTATCTTTCTGCCCGATTTCATACTATGCCATTCATCCCCGACTCCCCCAAGTACAAGGTAGATGAAAAAATATATTCTTGGCATTATTTTAGCATAACACAGAATCTACTGCTACTGAAAAGCAGTTTGAAAACAAGGTGAAAGTTGTAAAACAGGAAGAAAAAGGGTATAAGATTTTTTTATAGTAAGTAAATAAAAATCTTGCCTATTATCCATCCGTATCTGCCAGTCGAATGCCTCTGATATGGTAATACCTGGAAAAGGACATATTTTTCCAAGAATTCTCGTCCTCTGAAAAAACGCTGTCTGCTAAATGAAAACCACTGAACACACCATAACGGCTGTCCGTATAAATAGGAGATGCCTTGACTTCCATCACCTCGTTCCGAGGTGCATGTTCTGTCATGGAAATGACGGATTTTTCCCATTCATAATTTTCATGATACCACCACAGTGAAAAACCGGCAGTCCAAATGAAATACGCTGCTCCCAAAAGGGCAGCAAATTTTTCCAGTGATTTCTGCACTATATAGATATGCTGCATCTCTGCACATCGGGAAATCAGCATATCCGCTGTCAAAAGAAATACCAGATTGGGAAAGGTACTCCGGGCAGGCATGATAGGCGATAAAAACATAATCAGGTTAAAAAAAACGCTTACTCCTGCAAACCAGGAAGCCAGGCTAAAATAAGGATGATGCGATTCAGCAGTCTGAAATTTCCACTTCCAGCGATACCCCTTCCAAAGATAGAACCAGAGAAAATTCTGAAAAATAAGACTTATCCACATAATTGTCATATGGTCAAAAGCGGATTCCTTTATTCCTATATCATTTGATAATCGCACAAAATTTCCCGGCGCCAGCATGAGAAGCATAAAGCCCATGGCCAGTCCGATAAATCCGGAAATCATCCAGGATCGAAGCATTCCTCTCTTCCAAACATGGTATAGATAAAAAAGTCCGGTCAAACCAATCCATCCAATCGTATTTTCATTGGAATTTCCGGCCAGAAACCCCAGTACTGCCATGGCAGGTACCATCCACGACGGATAGGAGACCTCTCCTTTTGTAAAATAATGGCGCACATAGGGAATGAGAAACAGAAGAAGGAATACGGAAGTCCACAAGTAATTGCAGGATCCTGCCATCCAAAGCATGACACCGGAGAAATTAAATGTAAAAGCCCAAAGGCAGAAAAATGTGAGTGCCAGCTTTTTTGCAGGTACACCAACCGTCACTCTTCCTTCATGGGCAATCCATTGAATACAGAAGCAGAGCAGTACCACCATGGCTGCATTGATCAGGTTAAACCAGAATTTTCCAATCCAAAGGAAGAACATAAGGAAAAAATGAGATACAAGCCGCCCGCTCCAGGTCATGTAATGACTGCCCAGGGAGGTAAAAATATCAGGAACACTTTGAATTCGCATGGCCCCTTCTGATAAAGGAGTGCCAATGGCGTGCCCCTCCCAAATAAAGGAATACACATAATCATCACCGGGGAAAGGATAGCAGAAATAATTCAACAAAAACATGAAAGTAAAGATTCCCAATGATGTAAAAACTAAAATCTTATGATTGGCTAAGTTCATGAAGACTGTCATTATCCTCTCTTTAAAAAATCAAAGTAAATACCACATCAGAGGCAACTTACTAAAGCATTGATTTGAACACCTTACCCTGCCAAATGCCCAAAGTGGAATTCATATTTAATCTATATTATACTTAGATATGTTATCAATTCATATTTGAAAGAATCGCTTTATCCATTTACTTAAAGCATACAATCAAAGGGGACAATTCTCTTGAGCAGGCAAAGGTTTCATACATATTTTAGAGGTTTCTTATTCATCATCTTTTTCATGCTGATAGAGCATATTTATGCTTCTATTTTATGTGATTACGCTTCATTTTGGGCAATTAGAGACATTCCATTAATTACATTATCTACAAGTTTGCTCTGCATGATTTTTTGCATAATCCCTTCAAAAAAATCTGCTCTCTTTATATGGCTATGCTTCGTTGCAGCCATTTCTCCACTTTGTATCTTATCTTTATCCAATCAGGCAATCCATTTATATGATGTCTATGCTTACATAAGTTTTTGGGCAGGAGTAACCGGCCTCCTTATAGCTATAATAAGAATGACTAAGATCCGCCTTCTCCGCCATATCCTGAGTTTCATAACTGCCTTTACTCTGCTGATTCCTGCTATATGTTTATGGAGTTACTTTATTATTACCCACAGTTGGATAAAAAGCTCTACCATCCTGGCCATAAGTCAGACAAATTTTCATGAAGCTGTCAATTACCTGCAACTGCATAGCTCTATTTCTCTTTGCTTCCCTTTTATACTTCTAATAGGAGCTCTGATCTATTTCATCAAATTCTGCAGAACAGGAAAAACATTTGCATTCGCATCCCATAAGCACAAGTGGTTGTCGGTGATAATTCTCTCTTTCCCCAGTCTTTTTCTCGTCTATAGCTGTAATGAAAACCTGTTTACAGATATATACACAGGAAGTCGGCAATACTTGAAAAGCTATCATCAATATATCCTTCAAAAAGACATCCGTCAATCTCAAATAAAAGTATTATCCTCCCAGGCAGAAAACCTGCCAGCTTCCGGAGTCTATGTATTGGTCATCGGCGAATCAGAAAATAAACTTCATATGGGCGCTTACGGTTATCCCCGTGATACTACACCCTGGCTTTCCACTATAAAATCCCATGACAACGTAGTCCTTTTTAACAATGCCTATTCCTGCTATTCGCAGACCGTGCAGGTATTAACATATGCCCTCAGCGCAAAAAACCAATATAATTCCATCCCTCTGGAAAAAGCGCCATCCATCATAGAAGCTGCCCGTGCTGCCGGATATGATACGGCCTGGATCAGCAATCAGATGCAATTTGGTGTATATGATACACCTGTCTCTTATATAGCTTCCAGCGCCGATAAAACATTCTGGCTTAACAACTATATCGGCAATGCCTCAGGCACAAGAATTCAAACGTCCGCTTATGATGAAATCGTTCTTCATGGCCTTGATGAACTGCCGTCCTCTGATCACGCGCTAATCATCATCCACCTGATGGGCAGTCATTTTGTGTATGATGAACGATACCCTAGAAACTATGATGTATATCGTGATGGAAACGGACTGATAAACAGCTACGACAGCACCATTCTGTACAATGACTATGTCCTTTCAAAGATTTATAACACAGTTAAGACCTTCCCCCATTTTCAAGCCCTAATTTATTTTTCCGACCATGGGGAAGGCATAGATGACGGACTCACCCATGACGCAGTAAATTTCATCTATCCCATGACATATACCCCCATGTACGTGATTTTCTCACAGGATTATATGAACAAACATCCTGCCATTTATCAGGCACTAAAAAATCACAGGGATGCATATTTCACGAATGACCTCATTTTCAATACAACCATAAGTATCATGGGCATACAGATTCCTGAAATCTATGAGCCGGAAAATGATATCACATCCACCGCCTATGACGATAGGCCTGAACGATTTTTGACCATGTACGGCACAAAAAGAATTGTTGATGACCCCAGGGAGAAACCATGAAAATATCCTTAATCGTACCGGTGCTTAACGAGGAAGAGGCTATTCCCGTTTTCTACCGCACCGTCCGCTCTTTTCCCGCCTTTCAGGAGCAGGACGTGGAAATCCTTTTTATCAATGACGGCAGCAGCGACCGCACGGAAGCCATCATCGGCGGTCTGGCAGAAAAGGACCGCCTGGTTACACCCATTTCCTTTACCCGCCACTTCGGCAAGGAAGCGGGTATCATGTGCGGCCTTCACTATGCCACTGGCGATGTGGTGATTCCCATTGACGTGGATCTGCAGGATCCCATCGAAGTGATTCCGGCCATGCTGGACAAATGGGCTGACGGAGCAGACATGGTACTGGCCAAACGCATCGACCGCTCCAGCGACAGCTTCCTGAAGCGGATGACGGCGAAGCTCTTCTACAAACTGAATAACCTCATCAGCGACCTGAAATTGGAAGAAAACGTAGGCGATTTCCGCCTTTTGGATCGAAGCATGGTGGATGAGTTAAAACAGCTGCCGGAGCGGAACCTTTTCATGAAAGGCATCCTTTCCTGGGCCGGCGGCCGCACCGCCATCGTTACCTATAAGAGGGCGCCCAGAAGCGCAGGAAAATCCAAGTTCAACGGGTGGAAACTGTGGAACCTGGCCATGGAAGGCTTCACCTCCTTCTCCACCGTCCTTCTCCGCATCTGGGGCTATATCGGCATGGCCGTGGCAGGTTTTGCCTTCCTCTACGGCCTCTTCATGATTGGCCAGAAGCTCATTCTGGGCAATGACGTTCCCGGCTATCCCTCCATGATGGTCACCATACTCTTCCTTGGCGGCATCGAACTCATGGGCATCGGCGTGCTGGGCGAGTACATCGGCAGAATTTATATAGAGACCAAACACCGCCCCCGCTATGTGGTCAAGGACATGAATGCCCAAGAAAAGCGGTGTGCTTTATGGGAAGGGAAAGGAAAATAAGGAGTTTCCTACTGTCATTTCGACTACAGCGGAGCAAAGTGGCAAAATCTCACGCCCCATTGCTTCAGGCCACACTGAGGCCACTCCCCCTCCCCATGGTCATTTCAAAAATCCCAGCGAAGAAAAATAGAAATCATTCAAAAAGCCTGCTGCAGTGCATAGCAGCAGGCTTTCTTTAGTATAATAAAGAAACTTTTCCTAAAAATTTTGGATGCAGACCTTCACATTTTTGAATCTCGCGTTATTTATATAGTAGAGGGATGTGAAAGACCTGAGGAATGGAAAGACGCTCATCATATTTTCCCAAGATGGCCATAGGGAATGGAATTATGAGGAGCAGGCGTCCATGGGTTAACCTCTTTCACTCCCCGCCTGATCAGGCAAAAAGCAAAAAATCACAGGGAAATCCGGAAATGCAGTCCAAATCCTGCAGAAATGACGGGAGACTCGTGTATGGCGCGCGCCGTCGTACTTCAGGTACAGCAGCGGCCGTAGACCATGCAGACACCGAACTCATTGGGCAGTCAGGACGCCGGATTTCCTTGTGGTGTTTTTTATTGTATTTTCCCATCATATTATTGAAGGAATCCCCCGAATTTGTCCCATCCTCTGTATTTACTCCCATTTTGTCTCACTTACTCCATGTACCGAGATTCTTTACTGCGCTCAGAATGACCTGCCAAGAAAAAACACTCTTGATTCAATGAAAAAGAACCATACTGACCAAGTCTGATGCCATCTTAAAAACAATTCTTTCAGAAACTGCTTCGGATGCTTTATAATTAAAAGAACTTAGGTAATTGATGCTTTTGGGGATGGAGAAGAAGTGTATGAGTGAAAGTATATCGAAGGCTAAGCGTCTCCCCTATTGGGATACGATGAAGGGGATTCTCATCATACTGGTGGTACTGGGGCATTTTCTTTGGGATTTCACTACGCCAGAGCACCCCGGCATACAGTTTTTCATCGTTATTCTATACTTTTTCCACATGCCTGCCTTTGTTTTTATCTCAGGATATTTCAGCCACAGCTCACACTCCCGCAGTATAGAATCTATTATGAAGCTGGTCTCTGCTTATATACTGATTAATGGATCATTTATATTGGCCGATGGATTTATGAATCACAACATGAATTATATCGTACCATATTATCATTGCTGGTATCTGCTGGCACTAATCATATGGCGTCTGACAGCCGGATTCATGACGAAGATTCAATTTATACTGCCTGTGTCAATTTTGCTCGCATTGCTTATCGGCTATTTTCCCGAAATAGATAATACTCTGGCTCTGTCACGAATCATAACGTTATATCCATTTTTCTTAACAGGATGGTTTATTTCTGAAAAAAAGATAATAAGGGTATTCACGATGCCAAAGCGGAAACGCTTCCTTATCGGTATTGAAGCCATTTCCTGTGCGATGATTACCATTATGCTGGCCATTCAAAATTTTCATTATACTCAAGACGCGCTGGTTTTCTTCCCTTATCAGCACATGACGGATATTGGCGGCCGTGCTGCTGTATTTCTCATTGCCACGCTGATGATAGCGGGTATTGTATTATTGTGCCCAAGCAGGCCCCTGCCCCTGCTCACACAGGCCGGCGAAAATTCACTTACTGTGTATCTGCTGCACAGGTATTTCGCGCTGGCCTTTACAGAAATATATCCTCCGGAATCTACATTAAAAATCGCCTTTGGTGCCACGATTTCAACATTACTGATTACATATATTCTGCAGACAAAAGTAGTGTCACAGGCCTTTAATGCCGTTATTACCGCTGGTGCAGAATTCTTGACGCCGGGCAGGAATTGCCGGCACATGCTGGTGAAAGGCGTCTACAGTCTACTGCTTGTATCTCTTCTGATGCTGCCCATGGCAAAATGTGCCATTCAGGCGTATACAACCAATCAACCGGCAGAGAATCCCATATACAGAGTTATGACCACTGAGCAACAGAATAAGTATAAGAATGCCTATCGCATTCTGTTTGCCGGTGACTTGCTGTTACTCGAAGACCAGGTAAAAAACGGATATCATGATTCCGCCTACGGCTATGATATGATGTTTGACTATACCCGCAAATACATTGAATCAGCCGACTTGGCTATTGGTGTATTCGAAGGGCCCATGGCTGGAGAAACTGCCGGATATTCTACCGGAAACTTCGATGACGACAAAATGCTGTATCTTAATTTTCCTGATGCTTTTGGTCTGGCTGTCAAGAATGCAGGTTTTGACGTGGTAACAGCGGCCAATAATCATGTGCTGGATAAAGGAATAACCGGTTTAAAACGAACACTTGACACACTTGACTCCATCGGACTTACCCATGTAGGGTCTTACCGATCAGCGGAGGAGAAAGCTGCCAACCGCGTCCGGATAGTCAATCAGAACGGACTCCGGATAGCAATACTGGCCTACACTTATGGTGCAAACTATTACGAGGAAGACGACCTACTCGATTGCGACCATTCATATGCGACCTCTCTCCTCGTAGACCCGAAGAGCAAAAATTTTAAACGTGTAAAAGAAAACGTACACGCAGATTTTGCTGCAGCAAGAGCACAGCACCCTGATTTAATCGTAGTTTTGCCCCATATGGGTGAACAGTTCCAGGACGAGCCGAACGATTATCAGAAGAAGTGGTGCGAAATTTTCTATGAAAATGGTGCTGATATTATCCTTGGTGATCATACCCATTCTGTCCAGCCGATAGAAATGAAAGAAATAGCTGGGAAAATGCGTCTCACAGCATACTGCCCAGGTAACTATGCCAATATTTATCGAGAGCACAATGGCGATTGTATGGCACTGGAAGAAGTATATATTGATCGTGAAACGAAGCGGATTATAGGCGGAGCCATCATCCCGATGTGGACTGCCTCAGCTCTTAACGGTAATTATCGTCCCCTGCCAATCGCTGGTATCATGAAAGATGAAAAGCTGCGCGAATCACTCACAACCTATGATTTCGAACGGGTGAAGGAAGCCGCAAAGCACATCACAAAGGTAATGCTGGGCCAGGAACTGCCCATCGACGCCATCAGAGAAAGATTATACTTTGACGAAAAGGGATTTATGCGTGAACCGGCAGAGCCATTGAGATTGACAGATGAAATGCGAAGCAGCCCCTTCTATCAGATAGTAAGCAGAGAAGACAGAGTATGCTTTGTCGGTGATTCAGTTACCGAAGGAACAAAGAACGGCGGTTATGGATGGTATGAACCAATGGCTTATACCCTTTCTGGTAAAACAACTGCCTTTGCCAAGGGCGGCGAAACATCGAAGTGGCTGTTGGAAAATGCTGATGAAATCGCAAATCAGGATGCTGACGTCTATGTTGTTGCCATTGGTACAAACGATATCCGCTACCGTGATAAGAAAATTTGTGCAATGACCGAATCCGAATATGTGTCAACACTGCGTTCCTTAGTGAACCGCGTACGCGAGCATAATCCAAAAGCAAAATTCATATTCATAGCTCCATGGACGAGTACAGACGGAGACAAAAATTCACGCCTTAATTATGCTGACAAAATGAATATGACCAAAGCATACAGCCGGGCATTAGCTGAGTACTGCGCTGAAGAAGAGTTCCTTTTCGTAGATCCCAATAAGCGTATCAATGCAATGCTGCGTCTATATCCGGATTCCAAGTACCTTGTCGATTTCATCCATCCAAACTCAGCAGAAGGAATCCGGCTGTATTCAGAAACAGTATTGCTGCCATAAGATTCATTGAACACACAGGACAGCTTAGAGCCTTTCAGAGTAAGGCGTCAGCACAAATTGCGCTAAAAGAAGCCTCCCCGTTATTTCGACCACTGTGTAGAAATCTCACACCCTCAATGGCATAGGCCGCATTGGCACAACTGCCATCCCGCCCCACCGTCATTTCGACCGTAACGAAGTGGAGTGGAGAAATCTCATCCCCCCCGTAGCACAAGCCACATTGTGGCATGAGATCTCTCGACTCGGAGTTTCAATAGCACCGGTCACATTTATCCCCATACCGGCCTGCCGCTCCGCTCGAGATGACGGGTGCCGGGCAGCTTACCGTCATTTCAGCAGGTGACGATTGACACAAGTGCCCTCGCCCTATCGTCATTTCAACCGTAACGAAGTGGAGTGGAGAAATCTCATTCCTCAATGGCACAAGCCGCATTGTGACCGGAGATCTCTCCACTCGGAGTTTCAATAGCACCGGTTACATTTATCCCCATACCGGCATGCAGCTCCGCTCGAAATGACGGGGTGCCGGGCAGCTTACCGTCATTTCAGCAGGTGACGATTGACACAAGTGCCCCCGCCCTATCGTCATTTCGACCGCAGCGAAGTGGAGTGGAGAAATCTCACGCCCCGACGGTACTGGCCGCATTGACGCAGGTACCATATAGCCCCACCTACGGGTATTTATTTCCGAATGACCTGCCAGACAAACTTGTAAAAATTGGGCTTTTCAAACTATGATAAAATAGATACAGAAGGAGGTGGTGCGGAAAATGGACACTGCAGAAGACAAGCTTATGGGTTACGGCGAACCCCGGTATGACCAGAGCGCGAAAAATATCCTATCCGACAAATCCATACTGGCTCACATTCTGAAAAGCACGGTTTCCGAATTCAAGGATGCTTCCATAGAAGATATTGCCAATGTCTACATTGAAGGAACGCCGGAAGTCAGCCAGATACCTGTGAACCAGGACAAGACCAATGCCGTCACGAAAAAGATTCAGGGCGACCGGAATGAGGAATCGAGCCCTACCGAAGGCTGGGTCACTTTTGATATCCTTTTCCACGCCAAAGCCCCGGAATCAGGCGACCTGATTACCCTTATCATTAATGTGGAAGCCCAGAAAACACAGAGAGCCTCCACCCTTGGATATGACATACTGAAAAGGGCACTGTACTATGTGAGCCGCATTATTTCCAGCCAGAAGGAGCGGGAGTTTGAAGGCTCCGATTATAATAAAATCAAAAAAGTCTACAGCATATTCATCTGTATGGATTCTCCCAATGGCCAAAGTGCCATCAACCGTTATCGCATGAAAGAAGAGCACCTTCTTCACCGGTACAAGGCCAATCAAAAATCCTACGACCTGCTGAACGTAGTCATGATTTACCTGAGCGACGAGAAAGTCAGAAACCGTCTCATAGGACTGCTGCAGCTGCTGTTCCGGAAAGAAAATATGTCCGGCGATGAAAGAAATGAAATACTGAAAGAGAAATACAACATTCATTTGACAGAAGAGCAAAGAGAGGAGCTGAACACCATGTGCAACCTGAGTGAAGGAATTGTGGATAGAGTAACGGAGAGAGTAACTAAATCCGTAACCAAATCCGTAACCGATTCTGTCACTAAATCCGTAAAAAGAAGCGACGCCATAGAATCTGTAAGAAATCTGATGGTCAATTTGAGGCTGGACATAAACCAGGCCATGGATGCGCTGAACGTCCCCACGGAAATGAGGGCTGACGTACGAAAAGCCCTTGGAAAATAGGCTGGAGCTGAACACCATGTGCAACCTGAGTGAAGGAATTGTGGATAGAGTAACGGAAAGAGTAACCGCAAGGGTAACCGATGAAGTAACTGAACGAGTAACCAAATCTGTAACCAAATCTGTAACAAGGCAGAAAACAATTGAAGATGTAAGAAATCTGATAGTTAATTTAAGGCTGGATATCAACCAGGCCATGGATGCACTGAACGTCCCCACGGAAATGAGAGCTGATGTCCGCAAGGCCTTGGGAAAATAGGCTGGAACTGAACACCATGTGCAACCTGAGTGAAGAAAGTGTGGATAGAGTAATAAAAGAGGTGGAATTCGCATGGCCGTGAGCCGGTAATTTTTTGTCAATAAAAAGCCCTGCTTATGATGAGCAGGGTCTTTTTACATGGAATCAAAAAATTTTCAATATTTTTTCAACGCAGGAGGTAAAAAATGAAAAGTCCTGCGATATGAGTAGCAGAGGGGCAGGAAAAGCCTCTTGAGAATGGGAGGGCCAAGGCGCGGACGCCGTAACTACCGGTTGAACTCAGTTGGATACTCCCCAGATAGGCTTTTCTGTTTCTTTCGTGGTGGGATGGATGGATGGCAAAAATCAATCATCGCTCCATTTCAGCCCTTCTTTGTCACTGATGACAAGTTGTAGTTTGGTGGAAGGGCCTGTTTGTCCACCGCCAGATCCCCCAGTAAACCCTTGAATTATATGATGATCCTCAAAATAAAATCTACCATTATTTGTAGGCAAACCTATACCAGCCGAAAACACAGATCCATGAATTTCATTTCCTGAGGAATCAAAATTCAAAGATACGTAAGCATTCGGGGCAAAAATTGTACCTCGAAAATTATGCACATTTCCCGCTATCTTAAGCTGATTTGTATAATATCCTCCCCACTCATTAGGATAATACTGGGACGTACCTAAATAGCATAAGATAACGGGCCGATGAATTGCTGTGTCATTCTTATCACCCAACAAATTAATTTGAATCTGGGCTTTTTGCCTTTCAATAAATATGTAAACTGGTTTATCTTCATCAGCCGGTGATTTGGCAGGGAAATAGTCCAATTTGAAATCAACATTCTCTTGATTCGTATCGATGTAATAATAATCATAGTCCTCCCCACTACTCATTGGAATCTTCGATGGATCCCAATTGAACGTTAGAGAATCTGACTTATATTTATTCTGATCAGCAATATCTTGCAAATATTTTTTTGTATTTAAGGCGGCTTCATCATAATTAGAATTTTTTAGCAACTGCACTTCTTCATATAAACTTTTATCGTCTTTTACCTGATTAAAAGGCCGATTATAAGCCTCAGGTTTAAAGAACTTATATCTACCATCTTGGTCATTATTTGCTCTATAATAATTGTATTTATTTTCATCGGCAACATAGATATGTCCAGTATAGGTAGTAGAAATGGGATTTGTATTATTGCCATGTTGGTTGCCATTTATATTATCCATAAAATTATTTCTAACCACAAATAATGCATCAAAATTGCTTTCTTGCTTCAGCTGTGGCACAACAGCTACTGCCTCTACCCCCACATCCAAATGATCATAATTAAACATCTTCATAAATGATGTATCCGTTTGTGCAGAAAGATACACTCTGTAGTAAGTCTTTGTGCTGTCTTTTTGTGCTAAAGGCTTCATCTGATACCTGACTTTTCCCGTACTCCCTTTAGCCAGGTGTTCTTTGAAATAATCATTTCCCAGATTGGCAATCAGAAACCGCTCAGCCTGTGCATCTGCGTCACCATGCTTATCTACAGTTTCTGTTCCATTATCCCCATATTCCTTGGCCCCTGCCAATGCAGCCGCATCTGCTGCATTCTGCAGCTTCGACTTATAGGCCCAGGCATTTCCCAGATCCACCGCAAAACCGGCGCAGATAAAGATAATGGGAATCATGAGGGCTGTGAACACCAGAAAAGCCCCCTTCTGGGCTTTGGATTTCCACATATCAAAACGCATAGGGAGCACCTCCTGAAAAAGGGATTATAATCCGCGAATAAGAAGCAGGGCTAGTGTAGTGAGAGTGAAGTAGGGGCCGTAGGCAAAGGCGCTTTTCCGTTTCTTTTTTCCAAGAAGAAGGAGCACCAGGGCCGAAAGGCCGCCGAAGATGCTACCTGCCACCGCCACGAAGATGAGGGCGTCGGTGCCCAGCCAGAGGCCCAGGCAAGCCATGAGCTTGATATCCCCACCGCCCAGGGCGCCCCGGGAAAGGATGCCCAGGAGAAGGAACACCGCTCCGCCCCCTGCCGCCGCCAGGGCGTGGTCTGTGAAGAGGGATGGGTAAACAGCGGTGAGAGCCATGCCGCCCAGGGCCAGGGGAATCATCATGCTGTCGAAAAGGCAGTACTGCTCAAAGTCTGTCACTGTCATCAGGATGAGCAGGGCTGTCAGAAAAAGGAGAAAGAAGAGCGGAAGGCCGGAGGTCATGAAAAGGAATCGGATGCCGCAGGCCAGAAACAGGACGCCCAGCACATAGGGCCGCCACCGGCCCCGCCGTTCCACATCATCAGGGAAGGTCAGAATCTCCCTGTTTTTCCCATAAAGCCCCTCTATCCAGCGGGAGCCAAAGAAAGAAAGGGCCAGGGACAGAGCCGCCACTAAAAGAGCATAGAGATAAAATGAAGTCGTCATACAGTCTCCTTGTCTATTTGCTTTCATTATATCATAATAGAGCCCTTTGCGGCTCAGGTTCAAAGGGTTCAAAGCCCTATGGTAAGACTGCAAGTTAAGTTTT
>ULNB01032086.1_pt1 | contig 29908 bp, 23 predicted proteins | sample 1951811 | NCBI WGS metagenome assembly ULNB01 (sample SAMEA4835566, study PRJEB28245) | human gut metagenome | biome: gut microbiome; material: fecal sample | place: Denmark | collected 2008
GGGGATCGAAAAGCGACTCCATGAGCTATATCCGGAACTTAACCTCGTCTCACTCGACTTTGATAGTGGTGTCAGCACGGTTAATGTCACCAATCGGCTGCTCTTGTTCTTAGATAATATTGCCGTTTAGGACCCTCGACAAAATTTCACGATAATAATCGAGAATTATTTTTTGATTCTCAATTATTATTCGTAATTTTGTACCCGTATAACGAGTAAAGGAGATGAATACTCAGGGCTTGACTCAATTGTTGACACAAACGGTAGAAGAACTATCTCAACCAGAATCATTGAAAGGGCTCTTCCACCAGCATCAGGACGGAACACCGCTTCCTTCAGGCAAGGCGCTTGAAGAGATCATTGAATTGTCAAGAGCCATCCTTTTCCCCGGCTACTATGGAAAATCTTCCGTAAACACGAAGACCATTAAATACAATATCGGCGTAAATGTTGAGAAGTTGCATCAGTTGCTCTCTGAGCAGATCTTGGCAGGACTTTGCTTTTGTGCTGCCGATGATGAAGGCAAGGACACATCCATGTCCCTTCCTTCCTTGAAGGAGGAGTCACGTGCCTTGTCTGCAGAGCTCATCTCCCGCCTGCCTAAGATCCGTAAGGTGCTTGCTACCGATGTCATCGCCGCATACAATGGGGATCCCGCTGCGGAAAGCTTAGGAGAGATCATCTCCTGTTATCCGATCATTAAAGTGCTAACCATCTATCGGGTTGCCCATGAACTGGTATTGTTGAAGGTTCCGCTCATCTCCAGGATGATGACGGAGATCGCGCATTCTGAGACCGGTGTCGACATTCACCCGGCAGCCACGATCGGCAACTATTTCACCATTGACCATGGGACGGGAGTCGTAATCGGTGCCACATGTGTGATTGGCAATAATGTCAAGCTTTACCAAGGCGTCACCTTAGGTGCCAAAAGCTTCCCTCTTGATGAAAATGGGAACCCCATCAAGGGAATACCCCGCCATCCCATTATTGGGGACAACGTCGTGATCTATGCCAATGCCACGGTATTAGGAAGGATACATATTGGTGACGGGTGTGTCGTGGGGGCTAATGTCTGGGTCACGGAAGACATGGAGCCACAAACCAAGAAATACAAGAAAAGTTGATCATACAAGGAGTTGATCATACCAAAAGATTATAAACTTAATATATATTTAACTAAAAATGGAATTCGAACTCATCGCCAAGACATTTATGGGACTGGAACCCGTTTTGGCACAAGAGCTTACCCAACTGGGTGCAAACAATGTTCAAATCGGACGCCGCATGGTGTCCTTCACTGGTAATAAGGAAATGATGTATCGTGCCAACTTCCAGTTGCACACAGCCATTCGTATTCTAAAACCTATCAAGCACTTCAAGGCACGCTCTGCGGATGAAGTGTATGAGGAGATCAAGAAAATCGACTGGTCCCAATATATCGAGAAAGGGAAGACTTTCTCGGTTGATTCTGTTGTCTATTCTGAGGAATTCCGCAACTCTCGCTTTGTGACTTACAAAGTAAAAGATGCCATCGTAGACCAATTCCGGGAAAAGACCGGGGAACGTCCTAACATCTCTGTCTCCAATCCAGACATCCGCCTGAACATACATATTGCAGAAGATGATGCTACCTTAAGCATGGACTCCAGCGGTGAGAGCCTCCACCGCCGTGGCTATCGGCAGGAAAGTGTAGAGGCACCTTTAAACGAAGTCTTGGCAGCAGGCATGATCCTGATGACCGGTTGGAAGGGAGACACCGACTTCATTGACCCCATGTGTGGGTCTGGGACCCTTCTGATAGAGGCTGCTCTTATTGCACATAACATGAGCCCAGGCATTTTCCGGAAGGAGTTTGCTTTTGAGAAATGGCCGGATTACGACCCAGATCTCTTCGACAGCATCTACAACGACGACTCCAAAGAGCGTGAGTTCACCCACCATATTTATGGATATGACATAGACATGAAAGCCGTCAACACAGCGAGACTGAATGTCAAGGCTGCAGGTTTGTCTAATGACATCTCCGTAGAGCAGCAAGACTTTAAAGATTTCAAGCAACCTCAGGAAAAGGCGATCATGATCACGAACCCGCCTTATGGAGAACGCATCTCGACGCCGAACCTGTTAGGGACCTACAAGATGATCGGCGAACGATTAAAGCATCAGTTCATGGGCAATGATGCGTGGATCCTGAGTTATCGGGAAGAATGCTTCGACCAAATCGGACTGAAGCCATCCATCAAGATTCCTTTGTATAACGGATCCTTGGAATGCGAATTCCGGAAATATTCCATGTTCAATGGGAAGTTGAAGGAATTCCGAAGCGAAGGAGGGATAGTCAAGACGGATGAAGAGAAAAAGCAGATGGCAGAGAAGCACAGGTTCAAGAAAAACCGCGAGTTTAAGAAACGCCTGGAAGAAGAAGAGGAAAATGAAGAAGGCGATATCCGTTCCTTTAAATTCCACGCCTTTGACAAAGGGAATTACAAAGACCGGCGTGATGACAGGAGAAGAGACGACCGAAGAAGTGGCAGACGCGATGACGACCGCGGAGGTAAGCGCTTCGACAAAGGCGGAAAACGAAACAATGGACGTGATTATGGAAAAAAATACAGGAGGTTTGATGATGAAGATTAAGGCCGTTTTTCCATTTTTAGGACTCATATTCTTAGCGTGTATCGGCAGCAATCAGATGAAAGCGCAAAAAGAATTTACACTGGAAGACTTGAACTTCGGAGGTACCAACTACCATCAAATGGTTCCGAAGTATCGCTATACGACTTGGTGGGGCGATGAGTTGATTCATTTGGAGCCAGAGGAATGCTTCATCGTGGACAAGAACACCGGTAAGGAAAAAAGGCTGTTTACCCTTGAGGAACTCAATAAGATGGTTGGCACCAATGATTCCAATAAGATCTATTCCTGCTACAGTGCCAAGTTTCCATATGCAAAACAGGCCTACGTCTTGCTAAGAAGCGGGAAAGATCGGATCTTGGTCGATTGGAAGAAAGGTAAGAAAGTATGGGGACAACATGCAGAAGGGCAACAGTTTGCTGATTTCAACCCGACCAGTCGGAATGTTGCATTCGTCAAGGACCACCAGCTGTTCGTTACTCTGCCCAATGGAGAAACGAAGCAGTTGACAACAGATGGCAGTCGTGAAATCGTTTATGGACAGAGCGTTCACCGTGATGAATTCGGCATCAGCAAAGGGACATTCTGGGACAACGATGGCCAGAAGTTGGCTTTCTATCGGATGGATCAAAGCATGGTGGCTGATTATCCGCAAGTGAATATCTTCGCACGTGAAGCCCAATACGAGCCCGACAAATATCCAATGGCTGGCATGACCAGCCATCAGGTGACCGTAGGGGTCTATGACGTAAAGACAGGAAAGACCCTTTACCTGAAAGCGGGAGACCCTACCGACCGATATTTCACCAATATCGCCTGGAGCCCAGATAACAAGACCATCTACATGTTTGAACTTAACCGCGACCAAAATGATTGCCAGTTGACCAGCTATGACGCGGAAACCGGCAACAAGATCGGGGTAATCTATGAAGAGAAAGACAACAAATATGTAGAGCCTCTCCATCCCATCCAATTCTTGCCTTGGGACAACAGCAAATTTATCATGCAAAGTCAGAAGGATGGATATAACCACCTTTACCTCTTCACGAAGGAAGGTAAGGAGCTGAAGCAGATTACCCAGGGGAAATGGGTTGTCATGGACGTTCTCGGATTTGACACAAAGCACCATAGCATTATCTACCAATCAAATGAGTTGAGTCCTATCCAACAGAATATCTTTGTCGTCAACGTTGACAACAACAAGCGGGCACTGATGGATGAAAATGGAAAAGGTTGGCATAACGGCATGCTGAGCGAAAGTGGACAATACTTCGTTGACAGCTACTCCACCCCTACTATTCCCCGTAATATTGCCGTTGTCAACATCAACAATGGAAAGCGCACCCGCTTTTTCAAGGCTGAAGACCCTTGGAAAGGCTACAATGTGCCCGAGTACTCCTGTGGAACGATCAAAGCAGCAGACGGCGTCACCGACCTGTACTATCGGATGGTGAAGCCAGTCAACTTTGACCCTACCAAGAAATATCCTACTATCGTATATGTTTATGGGGGACCCCATGCCCACAATGTTGACGCACGTTGGCACTACAGCAGCAGAGGATGGGAAACCTACATGGCACAGAAAGGCTATTTACTGTTCATCCTCGATAACAGAGGTTCTGAGAACCGAGGGAAAGCCTTTGAGCAGGCAACATTCCGGCAGTTAGGACAGACGGAGATGAAAGACCAGATGAAAGGAGTCGAATACTTAAAATCACTCCCTTACGTTGATTCAAACAAGATCGGCGTTCATGGATGGAGCTTTGGAGGGTTCATGACCATTTCGCTGATGACAAACTATCCAGATGTGTTTAAAGTTGGAGTCGCAGGTGGACCTGTCATCGACTGGAAGTGGTATGAGGTCATGTACGGTGAGCGTTACATGGATACGCCACAAGCCAACCCTGAAGGATATGAGAAGACCTCATTGTTGCATAAGGCGAAGGACCTAAAAGGCAAGTTATTAATTATCACCGGATACAATGACAAGACCGTCGTCCCCCAGCACTGCCTGTCATTCCTATCCGCTTGCATCCAGGCAGGAACGCAGCCAGACTTCTTCGTTTATCCCGGTGAACCGCACAACATGCGAGGTCATCAGAGCACTCATCTGCATGAGAAAATCTCACAATATTTCTTTGATTATTTAAAATAAGCACTATGAAAATATTACTGTTAGGAGGAGGCGGTCGTGAACATGCCTTGGCATGGAAGATCGCACAGAGCAACAAGGTTGATCAGTTGTTCATTGCTCCAGGAAATGCAGGAACCGCAAATGTGGGCGAGAACGTTGACATTGACGTTGATGATTTCAACCATATCAAGGACTTTGCCGTTGACCATCATATCGACATGGTTGTCGTTGGACCAGAAGACCCCTTGGTAAAAGGGATCTATGATGAGTTCAAGAACGATGCGCGTACCAAGGATATCCCCGTTATCGGCCCCTCCAAGCAGGGAGCAGTCTTAGAAGGATCAAAAGATTTCGCAAAAGGATTCATGCAACGCCATCATATCCCGACCGCCAAATACCACACCTTCAACGGCACGACCATCAACGAAGGACTGGAGTTCTTGGAAACACTTCAGCCACCTTTCGTGTTGAAAGCTGACGGACTTTGCGCCGGCAAGGGCGTATTAATCGTACCTACCTTAGAAGAAGCCAAGAAAGAATTTCAGGAAATGCTACATGGGATGTTTGGCAATGCCTCAGCAAGTGTAGTCATTGAAGAATTCCTAAGTGGCATTGAGTGCTCCGTATTCGTTCTCACCGATGGGAAGCACTACAAGATCTTGCCAGAAGCGAAGGACTATAAGCGCATTGGTGAGCATGACACAGGATTGAACACTGGCGGGATGGGAAGTGTATCCCCGGTTCCTTTCGCTGACCAAGCCTGGATGAAGAAAGTAGAAGACCGCATTATTCGTCCTACGGTGGAAGGCCTTGCAGAAGAGCATATCGACTACAAGGGTTTTATCTTCTTCGGTTTGATCAACGTGAAGGGAGATCCAATGGTCATCGAATACAACTGCCGTATGGGTGACCCAGAAACAGAGACTGTCATGCTGCGACTGAAGAGTGATATTGTCGACCTGTTCGAGGGTGTCGTCCAAGGAGACTTAGACCAGCGCCCCATTGAATTTGATGACCGATCCGCTGTCTGCGTGATGTTAGTCAGTGGCGGTTATCCCCAGAAATACGTGAAGGGCTATCCCATCACCGGTCTTGACCAAGTGGAGGGTAGCATCGTCTTCCATAGCGGCACCAGTCTGAAAAACGGAAGCATCGTCACCAATGGCGGGCGTGTCATTGCCGTCAGCAGTTATGGGAAGACCAAGGAAAGTGCCTTGGAAAAAAGCTTCCAGGAAGCCCAAAAGATACAATTCAAGGATAAATATTTTCGCAGTGATATCGGCCAGGACCTTTAAACGGTCCTGACCCTATCCTATTTATGAGGAAAGACATCCATGTCCATTAAGAGAGCACAGAACAAAATCGCCGAAAACAGGTATGCCATGCCGCTTACCGCAGTATATGCCACCATCGTGTGCATACTTGGTGGCATGGTGGAAAACCACTGGTGGCTTCAGTTTGGATGCTTGGCTGTCTCGACATTCCTCATGATCGGGCTGAACAACTCCAATGCACTGATCAGGATATACAGTCGGATGGTATCCTGCTCGTTCATGGTATTGTGCTGTGCGACGAACCTATTGTTCCCATCTGTGGAGGGAGGAATCACGGAACTCTGCTTCATTGCCTTCCTATTGTCGTTCTTCCATGCTTATCAGGACAAGTCAGCCACCATCTGGATCTTCTATGCTTTCCTCTGTCTGGGACTGTCTTCTCTCCTGTTTGTCCAGATTCTCTACTTCGTGCCCATTCTATGGATCTTGCTCAAGTTCAAGATCATGGCATTCAGTGGCAAGAATTTCTGGGCATCCATCTTAGGTTTGGTCATCCCCTATTGGTTTGTGGGTGGATATTATGTGTACGAAGGGCAATACCAAGAGCACTTAGAGCAATTCCTGACGATTGCAAAGTTCCAGCAAGCGTGCGACTTCAGTCTCTTGTCTGAGCACCAGATCGTCAGCTTTGCCTACGTATTCATTTTGTTGCTGACCGGTACGATACATTTCTTACGGAACAGCTATAAGGACAAGATACGTACCCGTATGCTGTATGAGATTTTCATCATCATCAGTCTGTGCGACATAGCATACCTTGTCTTACAGCCTCAGCATTACGATGAGCTGATGCGTATCCTGATCATCTGTACGTCTCCACTCATTGGTCACTTCTTAGCGTTGACGAGAACGAAGGTCACCAACATCGCATTCTTCGTCATTCTCCTATTGTCATTATTGGTAACCGCATATAACCTATGGATGCCTTCGTCGATTTTCTAATGAATTATGGCTACTGGGGCATGCTCATTGCGGCTTTCTTAGCCGGTAGTTTTGTGCCCTTCAGCAGTGAGGCTGTCATGTTAGGGTTAATGGCTGTCGGCTTAAATCCTGTTCCCTTAGTGGTTTATGGAACAATAGGCAATGTGGCTGGATCCATGTTCAACTATGGAGTGGGCAGGTTGGGGAAGACCGTCTGGATAGAGAAGTACTTACATGTCAAGAAAGACAAGATGGATAAAGCCCAGAGATTCATGGCAGGGCATGGTGCCTGGATGGGCTTCTTTGCCTTTATCCCCTTTTTAGGGAGTGCCATCACCATCGTGTTAGGCCTGATGCGGGCAGACCTCATGATCTCCCTGATCAGCATCACCTTAGGCAAAGCCATTCGATATATATTATTAGTATTCGGGGTAAATTTATTTTTATAGCGTATGAAAAGATTTTTCTTAATCGGTTTGGTCAGCATTCTTCTTGCCTCTTGCAGTCCTACTGCATCCAACAAGAGGGTTATCATGGTTTCGATTGAGCCTTTGCGTTATTTCACGAACCAGATCGCAGGAGACAAGTTTGAGGTCTACACCATGGTACAGCCCGGGAGCAATCCCGAAACCTATGAACCTACTGCACAACAGATGATGGCACTTGCCAAGAGTGACCTGTTCATTAAGGTGGGAGGGTTAGGGTTTGAACGTACCTGGATGAAAAAAATCGAATCCAATGCGCCCCATACCATCATCATCAATTCCTCGGATGGGATCATCCCGATAAGAACGATAAATGGCATTGAAGACCCCCACACCTGGATGAGTTGCGTCAACGCTGTCATCATCGCCAGGAATATCTATCAATCACTTGCAGAGATAGACAGCAAAGACAGCCTATACTTTAAGAAGAACTTGGAAGATTTCATCTCGACCATTCGGGAAACGAACACCAAGGTAAGGGAGAACATCACGAGAGACAAGCACACATCCTTTCTGATCTACCATCCCGCGCTCTCCTACTATGCCAAGGAATATGGCCTGAACCAAATCCCCATCGAAGAGGAAGGCAGGGAACCTGGACCCATCCAGCTCAAGGAAATCATCACGATGGCAAAGAAGAGACAAGTGAGGACATTGTTCTTGCAAAAGGAATTCGCTAACCGCAACACGAAGATCATAGCCAAAAGCGTGGGGGCAGAAACTGTCCCGATCAATCCCTTAAGCTATGATTGGGAGAAGGAAATGGTAGGAATTGCGGAAAAACTTAAGTAGACCGACATGCAACCTATCATCACCTTAGAGGATATCTCTGCCCGATATGGAAGCAAGATTGTTTTGGAGAATATCCATTTGACCATCTATGACCATGATTTCTTAGGCGTAATCGGTCCCAATGGAGGTGGGAAAACGACCTTGATGCACATCATCTTAGGCCTGATGAAACCCAGTGCAGGGAAAGTCAGGTACTACGAGGATGGCAAAGAAGTGAAGGAACTGTCCATCGGATACCTTCCCCAGTACAATGACATTGACCCCCAATTTCCCATCTCCGCCTATGAAGTTGTGCTATCCGGTCTCAACAAGCAGAAAAGACCTTGGCAGCAATTCACCAAGCAGCATTACGAGATGGTAGAGGAGACCCTATCTCGACTTGGTCTAACGGCGTTAAGGCAACGCCCGATCGGCACATTAAGTGGAGGGCAACTGCAACGCGTCCTATTAGGAAGAGCCATCGTGTCAAAGCCACAAGTAGTGATCTTAGATGAACCCAACACATACATCGACACGGCTTTCCAGAAAGAGATGTATGATATCTTAGGAGAGATCAATCAGGATTGCGCCATCATCATCGTCAGTCATGACACATCCCTCTTAAAGGAAAGGGCGAAGCATCTTGTATGGGTGAATCGCAAGATAGAGCTAAATTAATATATTTTTCCTTTCACGATTTCCTAAATTCAATAGAAAGCACTATCTTTGCACCTATATTTCGAAATAACACTTATTGATTTTAATAAATGAAACAGTACAAATTAGTGGACAATGTGCTGGGATGGCTTGCATTTGTCATCGCAGCATTTACCTATTGCTCCACCATTGAGCCGACAGCCAGTTTCTGGGACTGTCCTGAATTTATTACAACAGCTTTCAAGCAAGAGATCGGTCATCCACCTGGCGCGCCATTCTTCATGCTTGCCGGCAATCTGTTCACCCACTTTGCGAGCGACAATTCCCATGTGGCCATGATGATCAACACGATGAGTGCATTGTTAAGTGCCGCCACGATCATGTTCCTGTTCTGGACGATCACCCACCTCACCCGCAAGTTGATCTTGAAAGATTGGGATTCTTTGACGACAAGCAAGCTGATTGCCATTGAGGCATCTGGTCTGGTCGGCGCGTTGATCTATACCTGGAGCGACACCTTCTGGTTCAGTGCCGTTGAAGGTGAAGTTTATGCCTTCTCATCGGCCTTCACAGCTGTCGTGTTCTGGTTGATCCTGAAGTGGGAGGACCATGCGGACGAGCCCCATTCCGACCGTTACCTTGTGCTGATCTTTTACATGACCGGACTGTCGATTGGCGTTCACCTGCTGAACTTGCTCTGCATTCCTGCCATCGTGTTGGTATTTGTCTATCGCAAATTCCCGCAGGTTGAGCTGAAAGGTTCCCTGGTTGCCCTCTTCGTCTCATTCCTTGTCGTTGCCGGGGTGCTATACGGCGTCGTGCCGGGCATCATCACGGTGGGAGGCTGGTTTGAGCTCTTCTTCGTCAACGTCTTAGGATGCCCGTTCAACACGGGAGAGATCATCTATATCATTCTGCTTGTATCATCCGTGATCTGGGCCATATACGAGAGCTATGTTGACAAGAGCCAGAAGAGAGAGAACATCTCCTTCCTCCTTGCCGTAGGCATGTTAGGCATTCCTTTCTACGGATATGGATGGAGTTGCGTTGCCATCGGCATTGTCATCCTGGCAATCCTGTGGTTCCTGCTCAATTACCAAGTGAAAGTCGACAAGAAATCCCCCAAGAAGTTGCTTGTCAGTGCCCGTGTCAAGAATACGGTCCTGCTTTGCATGCTCATGCTGATGATCGGATATTCCAGCTATGCGCTGATCGTCATCCGTTCCTCTGCTAATCCTCCTATGGACCAGAACTCCCCAGAGGATATCTTCACGTTAGGCAGCTACCTAAGCCGTGACCAATATGGAGACCGACCCCTATTCTACGGACAGGCATATACGTCCCAGGTCAAGCTGATCCAGGATGGCAATATCTGCAAACCAGACATGTCAGAAGGAGCTCCTATCTACCAGCGGAAGGAGAAGTCGTCCAAGGACGAGAAGGATTCCTACTTCGTTGTCAGCCATAAGAACAAATACATCTATGCGCAGAATATGATATTCCCGCGTATGTATGACTCATCCCATGCCAAAGACTATGAAAGTTGGATGGGAGGCGTAGATGGCTACCAGACGACTTACGACCGTTGCGGGGAGACCGTGCAGGTAAAGGTGCCAACCCAGTGGGAGAACATTCGCTTCTTCCTCTCCTATCAATGCAATTTCATGTATTGGCGCTACTTCATGTGGAACTTTGCCGGCAGGCAGAATGACCTCCAAGGAAGTGGGGAATTAGAGAAAGGCAACTGGATCACAGGCATTCCGTTCTTCGACAATGCCCGTTTGGGCGACCAAAGTAAGTTGCCGGATGAGCTGAAGGAGAACAAGGGGCATAATGTCTTTTATTGCCTTCCCTTGCTGCTTGGACTCATCGGATTATTCTGGCAGGCATTCCGTGGACAGCGTGGGATCCGCCAGTTCTGGGTGGTATTTTTCCTGTTCTTCATGACGGGGCTCGCGATTGTCATCTATTTGAACCAAACCCCTGTGCAGCCACGTGAGCGAGACTATGCGTATGCAGGATCTTTCTATGCCTTCGCCATCTGGTGTGGCATTGGCGTTGCGGCTATCCTCGACCTGATCAAGAAATACCTGCATGTCGATGGCATCGCCATCGCGACCATCGTTGCCATTCTCTGCCTGCTGGTACCGATCCAAATGGTATCCCAGACGTGGGATGACCATGACAGGAGCGGGCGGTACACTTGTCGTGACTTTGGCCAGAACTACCTGATGACCTTACAGGACAAAGGCGCTCCGATCCTCTTCACAAATGGTGATAACGACACATTCCCGCTATGGTACAACCAAGACGTGGAAGGAGTGCGCACGGATGCCCGCGTCTGCAACCTGAGCTACTTGCAGACCGACTGGTATATCGACCAGATGAAGCGCCCCGCTTATAATTCACCGTCCCTGCCTATCTCCTGGCCTCGACTCGACTACTGCTCCGGGACAAACGAATACGTTGAGATCAACGCGGAAGCCAAGCAGCAGATTCTGGACTTCTACAAGCAGAACCCAGCACAGGCAAAGGCACAGTTTGGCGACAATCCGTTTGAGGTGAAGAACATCATGAAATATTGGGTTCGGTCGAAAGATGCCAACATGCACTTCATCCCGACCGATACCTTATACATCACCATTGACAAGAATGCAGTCAAGAAGAGCGGCATGCTCATGGCTGGCGATTCCATTCCAGACAAGATGGTCATCTCCTTGGCAGGCAAGAATGCCCTTTACAAAGGCGATCTCATGATGCTTGAGATGCTCGCGCAAAGCAATTGGACCCGTCCGATCTACGTGGCACTCACAGTGGGACCGGAGAACTACATGAACCTTGGTGACAACTTCGTACAAGAAGGACTCGCTAACCGTATCACGCCGTTCACGACCAAGAATCCTGGCGTCAAGAACTTCGACACAGAAAAGGCATATCGCAACGTCATGTTCCGGTATAAGTATGGAGGACTGAGAAAGCCAGGGCTTTACATCGACGAGACAGTCATGAGAATGTGCTACACCCACCGCAACTTGTTTGCACAGCTTGCCTTGCAGCTCATTGCCGAACACAAGTTAGACAAGGCAAAGAAAGTGTTAGACAAAGAGGAGAAGGAACTTCCCGAATACAATATCCCCCACAAGTTTGACAGTGGCAGCATGGACTTGGCACGTGCCTATGCCGTCTTAGGAGAGAAGGCTAAGGCCAAGCACATCGTGGACATCCTATGGAAGAATGCCTCCCAATACTGGAACTGGTATCTCTCTTTGGATGGAAGCAATTTCCAAGGATCCATGAATGACTGCATCAAGCAGATGTATATCATGCAGCAATTGAACCAGATTACCCGACTCTTTGATACCAAACTCGCCGCAAAACAGGAGAAAGAGTTCAATTCCTTCTATAATAGGTATCGCGGGAAAGGCGGTCAAATTCCGGAAGAATAATGATTATTGAGCAACCTGCTAAATGGCTGCGCTGGTTATATCCCAGGGCGACTTGGAGAATGGACAAGAACGAACACGCAGTTTACCTGACGTTCGATGACGGTCCTATCCCCGAGTCGACCCCTTTTATCCTGAAGACACTCGACGCATTTGATGCCAAAGCCACCTTCTTCATGGTCGGGGAGAATGTCCTCCGCTATCACGACCTTTATCATGACATCGTAAACGCTGGGCACAGGATCGGGAATCACACCTTCAACCATATCGGTGGGGCCAAGCATACGATCCATACATACAGCAACAATGTGGACAAGGCCAATGAATTGCTCCATACGAACCTGTTCCGCCCTCCTCATGGATGGATGAGACACGACCAATACGTATGGTTAGGAAGGAAATACAAGATTATCATGTGGGACTTAGTCACGCGGGATTACTCCAAATGGATGACTGGAAAGGACATCCTCAATAATGTAAAGAGATATGCCCGCAACGGTTCCATCATTACTTTCCACGATTCATTGAAGAGCATAGACAAGCTACACTATGCGTTGCCAGAAGCATTGGAATGGCTAAGGGAACAAGGATATGAATTCAGAACTTTCGAATAAGATAAAAGCCGAGGCACAAAGTCTCGGCTTTTATGCTTGTGGGATTGCCAAGGCTGATGCCGTGGACAACGAGACTGCCACTCGGTATAAGGAGTGGATAGCCCAGGGGAAGAACGGGGAAATGGCTTATCTGAACAACTACACGGACAAGCGCTTGGATCCCAGGCTTCTCATGACAGGACTTAAGAGCATCGTATGCGTTGCCCTCAACTATGCCCCAGCCGAGAGAATGCCGGATGATGAATACCAATTGGCAGCCTATGCCTATGGCCAGGACTATCACGATATCGTAAAGAACAAACTACGGCAATTGGCTGCACGCTTTGGATTTGAATGCTTAGATGTCAAGGGAAGCCATGCTGATGACGGGAACGTCCATTACCGGGCGTTTTGCGATAGTGCTCCCGTCTTGGAACGATATTGGGCGGTACAGGCCGGGATAGGTTGGAAAGGGAAGAGCCAACAACTGATCATTCCACAGGCAGGTACGATGTTCGTCTTAGGAGAACTCTTTTTAGACATAGAACTTGAGTACGACCAGCCCATGAAGAACAGGTGTGGGAGATGCCATCGTTGCATAGATGCCTGCCCCACGCAGGCATTGAAGGAAGGAGAAGGAATGGATGCCAGAAGATGCCTGTCCTATCTTACCATCGAGAACCGGGGTGACATTACGCCGGAGGTAGCTGCCAAAATGGGGAACACGATCTATGGTTGTGACAGATGCCAATTAGCATGCCCATGGAATCATTTTGCCCAACCCAACCACACGCCAGAACTGCAGCCCAGGCCCGAGCTGATGAACATGACAAAGGAAAAATGGCAGAATCTGACTGAAGAAGAATATCGCGCTCTCTTCCGGGGCAGTGCTGTCAAAAGGGCGAAATACAGCGGGCTCATGAGGAACATACATGCGGTAGAGAAGAAGGAATGACCCTGGTTTCATAGAGGTTATCTCCTGCCTTGCAAAAGGTCACCTGACACACGCTAAAAGGTCATCTAACGCACGCTAAAAGGTCATCTATCACAAGACGAAAGGTCATCTCTTGAAAATCCACAAGGCAGGGCCATCAAAAAAAACGGTATCAGAAGAACCTCTGATACCGTTTTTTGCTTTTATAGAATCGCTTTATTTCTGCATATCATAGACAACCTGCATGAGTTTCTTGCCTAAGGCGTCAGCCTCTTCCATCGTCTTCGCCTCGCTGTAGACGCGGATGATTGGCTCCGTATTGCTCTTGCGGAGGTGAACCCATTTATCAGGGAAGTCGATCTTCACACCATCGATATCCGTGATTTGCTCATCCTTGAACATGTCCTTGACCTTGCTCAGGATCGCGTCAACATCCGTTTCCGGTGTCAAGTCAATCCGGTTCTTGGCAATGAAGTAATTCGGGAATGTTTTCCTCAGCTCACTCACCTTACAGCCTTTTTGTGCCAAGCTGCTCAGGAAGAGGGCGATACCCACCAGGGCATCCCGTCCATAATGGCTTTCCGGATAGATCACTCCACCGTTGCCTTCGCCACCGATCACAGCATGTACCTCCTTCATCTTGGTAGTTACATTCACCTCGCCAACGGCGGTCGGCGTATAAACGCCTCCATGCTTCTCGGTAACATCCCGAAGCGCACGGGTAGAACTCAAATTGGATACGGTATTCCCAGGAGTATGAGAAAGGACGTAATCAGCCACACTGACCAAGGTATATTCCTCGCCAAACATCTTCCCATCCTCACAAATGAATGCAAGCCGGTCGACATCCGGGTCAACAACAATGCCTAAGTCATAGCCACCCTTGGCGATATCACCCATGATACCGCCTAAGTTCTTCTCCAATGGCTCTGGGTTATGGGCAAAATCACCATTAGGCTCCCCATTCAGGAACTTATACTCAACCCCTAAAGCCTTCAAAAGCTCAGGAAGGATGATCCCACCCACGGAATTAATACTATCGACAATTACCTTGAAATGAGCCTTCTTGATTGCGTCCACATCAACGAGCTTCAAGGCGAGCACGCTGTCTATATGCTTCTGGTTAAACGTATCATCATCCGTATAACTGCCCAGATGGTCAACGTCGGCATATTCGAAATCCTCCTTGTCAGCGATTTCCAGCACTTCGTTCCCATCAGCTTTCGTCAGGAACTCCCCTTCATGATTAAGAAGTTTCAGCGCATTCCAATGACGAGGGTTATGGCTTGCCGTAATGATGATGCCGCCATCAGCGCCAGACATCCTGACAGCCAACTCTGTCGTAGGTGTCGTTGCCAGGCCGATATTGATGACATCGTAGCCCATGCCCATAAGCGTGCCGCAAACGACATTCTTAACCATCAAGCCAGAGATGCGGGCATCACGTCCAACAACGATTTTATTACTTGTCGACTTTCCGCTACGACGGATAAACGTAGCATAAGCCGTAGTAAACTTCACGATGTCCAAAGGGTTCAAAGTGTCCCCAGTGTGCCCGCCAATTGTTCCGCGGATACCAGAAATAGATTTAATAAGTGTCATATAAGTTAACTAAAAGAAATAATTATCGTCCCCGTTCAAATGTTATCTCGTACAAGCATGGATAAACACTTGACATCGCACTTGCCTGACCCTGAGGAGAAGGCACGATCAACTTAACCTTAGCGATCTCATCTCCATCCTTGGAAGGTCGCCCAATATTGACGAAAGGCAGGGCTGCCAGCCATCCAGACGGGACGGCAGTACTACTGTATGCAGATGCCATGATACTTGACCCACTGATAAATACGCCCGTATAGGTACCCGACGTGTTGGTCACCGTCATCTTATCAACGATAGAAGAATAGTACAGGACATTATTGGAAAGTATCAGGGAATCCGTCAACAGGTTATATTCATTAAACCGGCACAAGACCGTAGCCGTCTCCCCACTCTTGATTTTCTCGCCACATCCTTTCCGAATCACTTGCATATAGACACCCGTCGATTCAAAAAGGACAAACTCATTCTTGCTCACGTCTGTCGTAGAATCTTGTGCCTTGAATTCAGATTCAGAGATCACCTTCACTGCTGAATCCCTAATATAAGCATTGATAGCCGCATTCTCCTTTTTCTTCTGGTCGGCATAGGTCTCGCCATCGCTACAAGAAGCAAATGAAACCACTGCTATGACCAGCACTAAAAGGGCATAAATTAACTTTCTCATATTCTGTAATAAAATTCTCGACAAAGTTAATAAAAAGAGAAGAGAGAAAGAGAAGGGTATCTTCCTTTTTTCTAATATTTAACACGATTTAGGTACTCTTGGTATACCCTCCAGTGCCAGACTGTTGGCGAGACGCCATGCGAAAGGGCGATCACCTATTTCTGTAGCCGTTCCTTGTAATGCAGGATCGCCTGCCTGACGATCTTCTCTGCCTCTTCCATGGAGCACAGGAGTCTCCCACCGCTGGCATTCAGATGTCCCCCGCCATTGAAGAACTGCTCTGCCACCTCGTTACAAGGGAAATCATCCACTGACCGAAGGCTGACCCAGATCAGGTTTTCCCTACGATCATCCTCCCGCAAGGAAATCGACAACTTCATCCCCTTGATCTTCAGGGGCTCATTGACTAATCCTTCTGCATCGCCCTTGATATAGTGGAAGGTAGCCATGTCCTTCCTGGTAATCGTGAAGTAAGACGCATGGCAATCCTCAAAGACATTTAGCTTCTGGTACATCATATACCCTCGCAACCGTATGGCCCAAGAACTATAGTTGTTATATACATTACGATAGATCTTGTCCTTGTCAATCCCCTTCGTCAACAGCTGACTGACGATGAAAAAGATCTCCGGGCGGTTGGAATTATAGGTAAACCCGCCGGTATCCGTCATCATCCCACAGTAGATAGGGGTAGCGATCTTACGGGTGATATTGTCAAATTCATTCAGTTGCCATAGGATCCTGAAGATAATCTCGGAGGTGCTGCTCATCTCGGGATGTGATATGGTCAGGACCGTATCCATCATCGGGTTTAAATGATGGTCGATCATCACCTTCTTTCCTGGAGCCTTCAGCAAGAGATCCTTCATGTCGTCGACACGGTCAGCGCCATTGAAATCCAGGCAGAAGACCAGATCAGCCCGTTGGAACTCATCCCCTACTGTATCCGGATGCTTATCGAAACGCACGATTCTCTCCACATTCGGCAACCAATGCAGGAAGTCAGGGAAGGCGTCAGGCACGATAACCATCGCTTCTTTTCCCCGCATACGGAGGTATTCCGCCCATGCTAGACAAGAGCCTAAGGCATCTCCGTCCGGGGATTTATGACAACAGATGGCAATACGGCTTGCCTCTGATATAAGGGATTGCAAGGAGGCATACTCCTCTTCTGTTAAGATGTCAATTTGCATAGTGGTTGCAAAGGTACTTCATTTCGTCCGATTACACAAAAAAAGGCGCACGAAAAAGTGCGCCCTATTCTCTATTGATCAAATAGCCTTGAGTATGCCTTAGAACAACTTGGCAGGGTAAACGCCCTCATCCACCAAGTGCTGGATCTTGTCAACGACACTCTGGCGGTCGGCAGCATAGGTAACGCCGAACCACTTACTGGTTGTATCCAACACCTTGACACTGGATGTCTTATCGTTGATGAGCTTGTTCACCATCAGGGGAATAAAATACTCAGCCTTCAGGTTGGTGATGTTCTTAGGATCAGAAAGGAACTCCTTGAAATATTCCTCGCTATGAACGAAATAATCAGGCGTAAAGCCCCACATGTTCATAGAAACCGGAGTATTGTCAGCCACGGCATTCCAGTTCCCATTCTCGTCCTTATAGCGCACCGGCTCATTGGCTGCGCCCGCATGAGAGCCATCTGCCTCACAGCGTACGATCTCCGTACGTTCCACAACGGTAGTCAAGAGATCATTCTCATCTTTTGAGCAGATACCGCGAGCCACCGTACCATTCTCACTTAAGGTGTTGCCGATGCGGAAGCCCACCATTGCATACTGGTCTGTGCTGCCCTCTGGGAGGTCGGCGAGGAACTTGCCAATCACCATGAAGGCATCCCGGTTATAGAAATCATCACAGTTGATGACACAGAACGGCTCGTGGATGACATTCTTAGCCATCAATACGGCATGGTTCGTGCCCCAAGGCTTTACCCTGCCTTCTGGGACCGTGAAGCCTTCAGGCAGGTCATCCAAAGCCTGGAAGCAAAGTTCTGCAGGGATATGACCCTCATATTTAGACAAGATCTTCTCTCGGAAATCCTGCTCGAAATCCTTGCGGATCACGAAGACGATCTTCCCGAAGCCAGCTTTGATAGCATCGTATATGGAATAATCCATAATCGTCTCACCATTTGGGCCCAGGCCGTCCAATTGTTTCAAGCCCCCGTAGCGGCTACCCATGCCCGCTGCAAGAAGTAATAATGTAGGTTTCATAACAATTTATTTTTAATTGATTAGCAATTCATACCTGCAAAGGTAACCCTTTTTCATGACAAATAGCCCGTTCCCATCAATAAATTCGCAGGGAACGTGCGTATTTTAATTGTTTTTTAATCAGAAAGGATATCCGATGGCAAGATGGATGCTTTGCCCATCCTTAAATTTAGCAATATTATAAAACCCGCTCTTGTAAGGAACATGCAAGCCAATGCCCCAGTCCAGTCGGATCACGAAATAGTCGAGGTCATACCGGATCCCCACGCCTGTACCTAATGCCATCTCTTTCAGGAGATTTTTCATCTCAAGCTTAGAGCCTTCCCGGTAGTTATCATCATGGATGGCCCAAATATTCCCGGCATCCAAGAAGACGGCTCCATACAGATTGCCAAAAAGCCGAGGGCGATATTCCAGATTGCCAACGATCTTGATGTCACCTGTCTGATCCAAATAGGACATGCCCTTGGAATCCGTATGGTAACTGCCTGGTCCCAAACTCCTCACCGTAAAAGCACGGATGCTATTGGCACCACCCACATAGAACTGCTCGCTATATGGGGCGGCAAGGGAATTGCCATAAGACCAGATCACCCCACCGGCAGCATGCGCCACAAAGGAACTGTGCTCTCCAATTGCCCATGACTTGGAAAAGTCGGTCTCCAACTTAACAAATTGCGCATAAGGATTCTTGAACATCTTCTTCCCCGACTGCCCCCACTTCTTCCCCGCAGCCATATATCCCAAGGAGAGGAGATTGGAAGCTTCGCTAATGACGAAGTTCCAATAGATAGGATTCTTGTATGTCGTCGGACTGGTATAGGTATAACTATACCGCATCTTGGGCACGAATTGGTCTTCCATGGCACGGAGCAAGTATGGATTCTCAGACATGATGACCTGAAAGGTATCCGTCGTATGCTTCATATACTCATAAGACAAGACCAAAGGACTCAGCTCATGGACGCTGTTTGCTGACGACTGGAAGCGATACGTGAATTCCCCTGAAACGACATGGCGCTTGAAATACTTCCTTCTGTTCAGGACATCGGAAGAAACTTTCAATATCGTAGAGGGCGTTGCGTACCAGGGATGCCGGTCCTTAAAGGGGAGAAGCAACCGGGGAAGTTCCAAGGAAGCACTGGCACCATACTCATAAGAATGGATCTTCGAACCGTCATTATCATCCCCATGGCTGGTCTGCCACTCATACATCCCGTTTAATTTGATATCCAACTTCTCTCCCCCACGGAAAGCATTCCTCTTGGTAAGGCCGACAACGACCTCAGGCCCTAAACTTCCGCTGGTCTTGCCCTTCATATTGGTTTCAACATAAAAATCATAGGGTTTATCAAAGGTGCAGTTTAACGCCAAATCCAAGGTGTCACCATCCTTTGTGCTGTCCTTCGGAGCATATTTAAAGTCTACCATCGTGAACAATCCCATACTTGACAACTTGTCGGCAGACTGGAGATAATCCTGGTAACGATACGGACTACCCGGACGGACTTGGACATTTTTCAGGATTACATGCGGGCGGATCGGCGGACGTTTCCCATTGAAATAGACTGTTACCCCACCCCTCGTGATAGAATCGCGAAGAGGTTCCATGAACTTCTTCCTCAATTGAAGTTTCACTTTTCCTATATACCACTTATGCTGCGCATTCTCGGGAATGCCATCAGCCATTTGAAAATGCAGCAGGACCTTGCCGGGCACAGTAACTGTATCTGCGAAATAAGAAGCATATCCACTCTGGTAATAATAATAGCCATGATTGCGGAACAGGTTGGTCAGCCGGGTCCTTTCCGCCTCCAAGGCGTTGACATCAAAGGGATCCCCATTCTTGATCTTAGCACTCAGCCGAGTAGCCTGTATCAAGCTGTCTGCGCTTTCTGGGAAGTTAATATAAGCCAAGGAATCTATCTGGAAGAGGTGCCCCATGTCAACAGTATATCCAATCTTCGCCTTCTTAGGGTTCCGCTGCTTGATTTCTTGGTAAGAAACCTTCCCCCGGAAATATCCATGCGCGATCAAGACCTGTTGGGCGACAGAAGCTCTCAGCTCCGGGTTCACCCAACTCATCAGCACAGGCTTCTTTCCAAAACTCTTTGCCATCCATTTACCCAATCCGCCCTTAGAATCAGAAAAGGCATTGTAGATCCAAAGTGCATATGGAAATGGCGTACGATAATAGCTACTGCCAAAAAGGGCACCATTCGGGGCAGCCGCCAGGGCAGCCTCGATCTCCTCTTGGGTAGCCAAGGAATGCTCATTGCGTTCATAATTCTCATACTTGATCTTTTCCATGCCAATGTACAGGCGATCCCCTTCCGGTACCTTGCTCGTGGAAGAGCATGCACACAGCAGGATGATCACTAGGACAGACACCGAATAGGAACAGAACTTATTTCTTATCTTCATGATTCGTTATTTTAATAGAATCACCCATGGCTGGCGAGGACTGTTTTTGCGAGTCGCTTCCAAACCTAAACAAATCCTTAAAATGCTGTAGCTTGCGCCTCCACATGAAACCAGCGCCAAACTCGCTCACGTATCCCTCAAGCCAGTCATAGCTGTCACGTTCATAGAATAGCTTGAGATATTTGTTGGATGCCTGGCTCATGCGGTACTCAAAGGTGACATTATCGAAGAAGGACTGATCCTGGGACGAGACATCATTGCCTGTTGACACCTTTCCTCCCACGACAATGCGTAACCTATTATTCCAAAAGCGCTTGGCAAACTTAAAGGAATAATCAGTATGCATGATGCCGTTCACATCCGTTGTATTGTCCAACCCAAAGCTGACATCCAAGGTTTTCAAGGCATTCCCAGAGATATTATTGATCTGGCTCTGCAAGAACGAGCTCAAAGCACTGTTCAACGTAAACCCGCTGGTATTGCCATCTGCCAAATACATTCCGGTGGTCAGCATGGTGACGGCAAGCTTTCCACGATCTTCTACCGACATGGTTTGCAGTTCGTTATGCAAAGACAAATCCTCAGGAGCATCGATAATAAACTGTAACCCCATATCTTTCAGGGTCTTCGTGATCACCACGCCACAATCGAAAGTCACGGATCGACTTGCCCCGCCGTCACCTGACACAGGTGCCTTTGTCCTTTCTGTTGCCGTAATATTCAGCTTAGGATTGTAAGGATCTCCCGTAAATTCAATATAGCTGCCATCCTGGATTGTAAATGTCTTCAAAGGAATAACAGGAAGGGAATACTTCATCTCGCCATTGCTTAAAGTATACTTACCTGTCAGACGAAGCTCATCAATCGTATTATACTGTAATCTCAAGCTCCCGCCCCCGATCAAATCCACGTAATTAGACTTATCGCTGTTCAAGGAACAAAAGATGTGGGCACTCTCGTCAATGCCAATTTGCATGTCCATGTCAAGCCCATCCAACTCCGGCCGCTTCACGACTTCTGCCGTAGAATCACTAAAGCTAGTGAACTCTACCAATCCATCCAGTCGGTTATCCGTAGACAAAGGAGAGTCTCGGAGCACATAGGTCATGTCGGTTGCCCCCAAGACATCTATTTTTCCTCTCATCTTCAAGGCGGAAACAGGACCTTGCATGATACCGAAATAATCGACATACGCCTTCCCATACGCCTCAGAGCGTAAGTTCTCCTTAGAATCTATCAACTCATAATTCTTCGCCCTCATCTTGACATCCAAATACATGTTATCCAAATGAGAGAAATCCAAATAGCCATAAATATCCAAAGGGCTGTCATTATGAGCATACATGGAAAAGTTCTCAAAGAGAAGATGGCTCCCTACAATACGGACAGGGTCATTGTCAAAACGCAGTTCTACGCCATAGGGCAAACTAAAGAGGTAAGCAGAATCCAAGTAAACCTCTCCATCTACCTGAGGAGTTGACAAAGGTCCCTTGACGGTTAGATTTCCTTCCCCGTATCCCTTCAATCCAATGATCTGCTTGGGAATCAAGCCATTGATCAACGACAAAGGAGTGCGGTCCATGCCGAGCGTCGCATCAAGGTAGCCCCCGCCAGACGATTGATAAGTACCCTTGAGCGTTGCCACTTCCACGCCACTACTCGTCAACATCCCATCTACATAATGGGAGCCGTCTGCTTTCGGCATATAGACAAACTCCGTTCCAATATCTCCCATAGGACAGTGCTCGTAAACCATGTTATCCACGGACAAGTCTGATGATATTGAGGTTTGTTCTTGGGTCTGGATCAGGTGGAAGTCACCGTTCATGATGCCAGATATCTGTGGGGTATACGGAAGCACACTCATCACTTTCTCCAGGTCAAACTGATTCAGTGTGAAGGTAATATCCTGCATGGCTTCCTTATTACTGTCATTCGTGTAAACCATCACTCCGGTACCATCATTCGCTTTTAACTTGATCTGGGCAGATACCCGTTTGTCATCCTCTAAGAAAACATAATTATCATCATTGACATGGAACGTTTTATAGCCTAAGACTGGGTCATCCCCCACGAATTTAAAGCGAAGTCCATTAGGCTCTAAATTGCCTGCGATGCCCAGGCCTATTCCCAATTTATCCTTTCCATCATAGATTTTAGTGGAAAGGTTAACGCCATTTGAAGATATGCCCCCATCAAACAAGGCATTAAAGGTATACTGAGGATTATCTTGATTGTTTCGGATTTGCCCGCTATACGTCATCTGGGTCTTATCCGAACGTAGATTCATCCTTACCGTATCCAACAAGACGCTATCCACGACAAGTGAAGTGATCTCCATTTTCCCATTCAAGCCATTGAGTGGAGATGACGTCATGTTCATATAGACATCATGAGCCTCTATTCCAAAATTCTTATGCAATAGATCCATGAAGAAATTATCCTTGCCACTGGTCAGATAGATATGCGCCAACGGTAATCGCTTTCGTAGCTGCATCTGGTCAATGGTCCGGTCGTTGATTTGCGCCTTGATTGCAGAGAACAACCTGTTGCCGGTCCGCAGCAATTGCTTATAACCACCCTTTGCATCCATATTCAAGTGGAAATCCCCACAGTTAGCAATAGCGTGCGTTGTATCGCGACTGGTAATAACGTCTAAATCAATATCTTCCGGTCGATACAATTTCTCTTTATTTTGAATGACCATATCGCCCACATTGCCATTGACCTGAAAATAGTCGCGCAGGTCACTCGTGATATCCAATTTTCCACATCCTGAAGCAATCATAGGCTGATCGGTGATCCGGAGGTGATATAAGTCTGCCTTACTTAAATCGCAAGACACTGTAGCCTGTAGCTTTCTCTTGCCTGTCAGGGCATCTAGGGTCATCACACCCTTCAGGAGGGAATTATGGCTATCGATGAAAGCATGTACAACGCCACGACGGACGGAAGCTTCTGCTTTGATGTTACTTAGGTCGTATCCATGATAATGGAACATCCCGATTTTGGCTTTTGCACGGAGATAGGTACTTGGAGCCAAGAAATCTGTACCGACACCCTTTGCGTCAATATACCCTGTAAAAGGATTCAACCCTTTTCGTGGGAGGAAGTGTTGCAACTGGAGATGGTTCGCTGATAACTTGGCGGTATATGCCATTCGTTTAGAATCAAGCGACGCTAATCCACGAATACTACCGCCCCCCTCTTGAGCCACAAACTTAGCCCCATAGATAGGCCCGTCCATATCAAAAATGCCTTTAAGATTAATTCCTGAAGGAATCCGAACGGTCCTTGGCAAGTCTTTGCTTAAGAATGAAGTAACAAAATCCAAATTGTAAGTTTGCGCGCCAACGTCCACATGGGCACGAAGATGCCTAAGATCAGAAAGATTCTCTACAAACCCGTTCACTTTTAGCCTGAATGCCGTTGGCAAAGAAACGGAAAGACCAGTGAGGTGGACCTTATTCATGTTTCCTTTTACGACCCCATCTACCTTTAATGGATAATTGGGATACTTCTTTATGAAAAGAGGCGGCAACCCACCCAAGAACCTCAGCAGATCTTGCTTGCCAAAAGACCCATGGACAACGGCTTTCAAATGACCTGGATTCCGGTCGGCAAAAGTATTCAGGTCAAAATCCACCTGCGCTGACAAATTGGACTCTGGAGTCCGAACGCTGAGTGCCGGCAATATCAACTTTGTTGAATCCAAGGAAACCGGACCTGTCAAATTCGAGACTTCAATACCCGACTTTTCTACAAACCCACAAGTTCTTAACTTGAATGATAGCTTGGGCTTGCAATAATAGAAAGAATCGACCCCTAAGATAATCCTGCTCAAGGCGATATGATTCAAGTCCAATCCCTTTGAATGAGTCTTGAAATGATTGTCATAAGCCAGCTGTCCATGATGCCAGTCAACCCTTTTTACACTGTAGATACCTTTGAATAGATCAAAGAATCCATGCTCAGCCGCAAACTGATCCAAATAGGCATAGACTTGAAGCGTATCTCCCGGCATGTGAACCGTTACCCCCGTATTCTTGAGGTTCAATCCATCGACATAAATTTTCCAGAAATTTTCTTTCTTAGATGTATCTGGAGGGACCGTGTCACTTAACTGAATATCTAACCGTGCGTCAGCAAGATGACTCTTGTTCACTCTTAGGATCTCTTTCCCTAAGTCGATTCCATGGCTTTGGACCTGGAGAGCGCCTACAAAACCTTTAATCCGTGCTTGATGGATAAAATGAGTCGTGTTTACTTTCATGTCCTTAAATGAAAGTTCGTCCACTTCAACATTTTTTTTGAACAAAGGTAATAATTGCACATTTGCCACCAACTGACGTATATTGGCAACCGTATCTTTCACTTGTGGCAAGGAGTCATTCTGTTGGATAACCCGGACATTTTCCATTCCCAAGTCAAGAGGGAATACCAAATGTACATGCCCAATGGATATTTCCATGCCTGTTTTCTCTGATGCATACGCAGTGACTTGCTTTATTGCCCAATTCTGAAAAGGAGGGAAATAAAGCAATAAAGCACATACAGCGAAAAGTAGAACAGGCGTTAATAAAACTATACCACCCCACTTAACAAGCTTTTTCATACGCATCCAAAGGGTTCAACCACGTGTTCTGGTTGTATATTGCTTGCAAAGTAAGCAATTTTTCGTGAATAAAATGAGATTTAGGTACTAAAAATGTTCTATATCCCTTATTTTTTTATCGTTTTCACGATCTCTTGCCATAATCTGTTTTCTGGCACAGGAGCTGTTACGTGAATAACTTCCTTTGAAACAGGATGGATAAACGTTATATCATGAGATAATAAAGAAATGCTTCCATCCGGGTTAGAACGTCTTGCCCCGTACTTCAAATCACCCTTGATTGGGCATCCAATATTAGCTAACTGGCACCGAATCTGATGATGCCGCCCAGTCATCAGATGCACTTCTAATAAAGAATAATGATCACTCTGACCTATTACGCGATAGGTAAGCATGGCTTTTTTCGACTTAGGCACTTCATGATCGTAGGCATAGCTTTTATTTTGCCTTTCATTACGCACAAGCCAGTCTGTCAACGTGTCCTCCAACTTGGATGGGCGATTCTGGGTGATAGCCCAATACGTTTTCTGAATATCCCCATCACGGAACATTTTATTAAGTCTCGTCAATGCCTTAGAAGTCTTGGCAAAAACCACCAAGCCAGAAACAGGACGATCAAGGCGATGTACCACGCCCAAGAAAACATTCCCAGGCTTATGGTACTTCACCTTCATATAATCCTTCACGGTCTCTGACAATGGGACATCTCCGGTTTTATCCCCTTGCACGATTTCTCCACTGTCTTTTGAGACAATGATAAGATGGTTATCCTCGTAGACGACTAACATCTATTACATATTCATTCCACCATCTACCTGGATCACCTGACCGCTTACATAGCTTGAAAGGTCTGATGCCAGATATAATGCTGTATTAGCAATATCCTCTACTGTTCCTCCACGACGCAAAGGAATCTTGTTAATCCATTGCTTACGAATATCTTCAGATAAAGCCTGCGTCATCGCCGTATCAATGAAACCTGGGGCAATTGCATTCGCCCGAATCCCCTTAGGTCCCATTTCCTGACCAATGCTCTTAGCCAAAGCGATCAAGCCTGCTTTCGAAGCAGCATAATTGCACTGCCCTGCATTGCCGTGGACACCTACAACTGATGCCATATTGATAATCGAGCCTTTACGCTGGCGCATCATAACTGGAATGCAAGCATGAATAAAATTAAAGGCACTCTTCAAATTGACCGCAATCACAGCATCCCACTGTTGCTCCGTCATCCGAAGCATGAGACCATCTTTCGTGATGCCCGCATTGTTGACAAGGATGTCAATGCTCCCAAATTCATCTTTTACCTTTTTCACGACCTCTTCTGTCTGTGCGAAATCTGCGGCATTGCTGGCATAGCCCTTACATTTCACGCCCAAAGCAGCAATTTCTCTTTCTGTAGCAAGCCCGCCATGCTCTTCATCAATAAAGAGATCCGTAAAGGCAATATTAGCTCCTTCTGAAGCGAACTTCAATGCAATGGCTTTTCCAATACCACGCGCGGCACCTGTAATGAGGGCCGTCTTATTCGTTAATAATCCCATGTTATAATATGATTTAAATGTTATATATGATTTTCTAATCTCAATCACATTTTGCTCGTGCTCTTTCCTAAAGCACCATAAACTACCTTTGCCACAAGAGGCTTACTGGATTCAGTCGTCAAGCCATGCCCCAGTCTTCCATAAATGAAAGGGACTTCAAGCCCTTTGATACAATAGTGTGTAATATCAGCGACGAGTTCAACATTGTCAATATCAAACTCACCATCTGCCTTCCCCTCAGCATATACCCTACGGAAAAGCTCTATTTCATCTTCATCGAAATTCTTACGAACCTTTTCTACCATCCAAATATTACGGAAGAACTCTGCCCGAAGGTTTCCATTGCGGACGACCGTCTCTTTAATCATACTCAAATGGGTATAAATAAGCTCAATAATTTTATCCTGAGGACGGATCTTCATCGCAGCCACTTCATCAAGCTTATCAGACAGACGCTCAAGCTCCGACTCTATTACCGCAGAATAGACATCCTCCTTCCTACTAAAATAAGTATAGAGAGTACGACGCCCCTTACCAGAAGCTACGGCAATATCATTCATCGTTGTATTGGCGATTCCATTTTTGGCGAACAATTGTCTTGCTACGTCTACTAATTTCTGCCTTGTTTTGGATATTGACATACTATTGTTCCTCCTTTCTTTCAAAATTGCACAACCAAGTTTTCATGTGCAAAAGTATTACATTTATTTGAATTAAGCAAATTATTTCATTGACAATTCATAAAAATAGGCTTTTTGAGACTGAGAAATAAAAATAATGATCCTAATATTTGGATATTTCAATGAAAAGCAGTACCTTTGCACTCGCAATTAAGAGGATGACATAATCCTAACATCGCGGAGTGGAGCAGTTGGTAGCTCGCCAGGCTCATAACCTGGAGGTCGCACGTTCGAGTCCTGCCTCCGCAACAAAGCAAAGCGTAACTCGTTGATCATTCAACCGGTTGCGCTTTTTTCGTAACCAACATTCAAACATCATATTTGTCAAAAAACGGCTCAGTAAAAAAATAGTGGGGATATGCGTATTAGGGCACAGTAGAGAATTAATAAGTCTTAGGCGCGCCAAGTATCAAACTTTTGAGATCGGAGGCTACCTATTCTAGAGTTTTACGTCGATCGTCATAGTGCCCACACATATTTATCAAGCTCCTCCACACTGGCAAATGACTTCAACATACCCTGTGCAACCTGCTCCACACGTGGCATGAAATCATCACGACTCATGAGCGTTTCATTCTTTTCTTCCACCTTATTAACAATTCAACTCATAGTATTCTAATCTTGAACATACTTTTTAAGGTGGAAAGCCCATACCTTATAACCAAATGGAGATAGATGAATGCCATCGGAAGTCATGGAAGGAAGCAACTGGGAAGAACCGTGGCGAAGAAATTTTGAATAAAGATTAATAAAGCCTATATCATGTCTCTTACAATAGATATGTAACAAGTGATTCACCTGCAACAAATCATTAGATTTGTTCTTCAAATGATCATCGATTTCAAAAGAAACATCATTAATAGGGAATAGTGTTTGAACATACAATTTAGTAGAGGGCGAGCCAGAACGGATTTTAGAAATAACCTGTCCACAAGCATTGACAACCTGCAGTGGTGACAGTCCTTGGGCTAAATCATCCAAGCCTATTAATAGTACGATAACCCTCGGCTTTCCCGGAAGAATCTGTCCTAACCGAGAGTAAACATCCATCACCCGATCACCTGCAATTCCTCTATTTCTAATATGCCTTAAGCCTAATAACTTACTCCAATCCCCAGCATACTCTATCGCACTACTACCTAACATCACGACATCCGTACTGTCAATAGGACGCATAGAATCAAATTCTCTAACTCTTTCTATATGATGGGATGAAAAGACCTGCTGACTACTGACTTGAAGAGAAATCAAAAAGGGGAAGAATGACAATAGAAACTTATTCATACCGACAAAATAAATAATTGAACATGCTGCAAATTTAGATAAAAATCCTAAGTTAGGATCCGGTTAAAGCAAAAAATTAGAAATCGTTACCATATTTTGGATAGTAATATATAAGTTGAGTTAAAAAAATCCGGCAACTGAACAAAAAAGACTGTTGCCGGATAATAACCTTAATTCATAGCGTTGATCACTTTCTCAAAATAGCGCTGCGTTCGCTTTACACTATATCGAAGTCCACCGTTCCATGCCCGAATAGCCTTTTCTATACTATTAAGAGGATTATAAGCCGATTGAATGAGCAGAAACATTTCCTTGGACTTTGCTATGCTAAATCTGTCTGATAGCTTGAATCTCTTTGTACTTTTCCTCCTTTTTAAGATCTGATTACATTCAGCTACCAAAATAGGAGTGATCTGCATCGCTCCAACTGAGTTACCACTTTTCGCACGTGGGTTTCCTTCACTTTCTACCTTAATAATTGCATTCATCACAGGAGTCCAATCGAATGCAGTTGTTGAGTCACTAACATCATCATTAACGGCTGCAGACGCAATAGTAGGATTAATCAACAAAAAAGAAAAACATAAAAATACCAATCTAATTATTCTCTTCATAACTAACAATTTATGGAACCTGAGCATAGAAAAAGCCCGCGACTATTGCCGAAAAGAGAATGAACTAATAGTCTAAATTCCGTTAGATACTTTCATGAGAGATCACCACACCACTACAAATCTGATGACACTCTCATATAATTATCAATTGCAAAAGTACAAAAAATTATTGAGAAAACAAAGAAAACAGAGTGAGAGTTGACTATTTTTAAGAAAACTATTACATTAGATAAACAGTTGATTATCAAGAGTTAAAGAATTTTTAATCAATGCAAATTGTAAATAAATACAAACAAACATCAATATCAGTCCATTCCATACGGATATAAAACGCAAGG
>ULNB01034197.1_pt1 | contig 29127 bp, 24 predicted proteins | sample 1951811 | NCBI WGS metagenome assembly ULNB01 (sample SAMEA4835566, study PRJEB28245) | human gut metagenome | biome: gut microbiome; material: fecal sample | place: Denmark | collected 2008
AAGTCACAGGATTTATACTGTTTTGTTATTCTGTCTTAATTCTACGTTTTTAAGACAATTTAACAAAGCGGAGAGAGAGGGATTCGAACCCCCGGTACCTCTCGGTACGACGGTTTTCAAGACCGTTGTAATCGACCACTCTACCATCTCTCCTTTGCTTTTGATGTCCTATGGTCGGAAAGCGAGTGCAAAGGTAATGGCTTTTTTTGACTCTGCCAAATTTTTACTCTACTTTTTTCGGACTTGATGGAAAGAAGTCCTACTTTCGGCCTTAGGATTTCATCATGAGGGTGTCCTGACCGTCCTTAAAAATATTGAAAAGCCTCTTAATAATATTTGCTTTTTATTCGGAATACCAGAAATATGTCTATATTTGCCGAAAGTTAGTTTTAGGTATGAAGATTTTATAGGAAGAAATTAAAAAATGGAGGTTTAATATGAATACGAAGATAGTTTTGGCTTTGGCAGGGATTGCGACGATGGCTGTCGCCGTTGGGGTTTCTATTTCCAATCGGAGAGATCGGGTTACGCGTTATATCCGTACCCACTCCAGGTGGCCTTATCGTTGTGCGAAAGTCATGTAGTTGTTTTTTTTGCTTGATGATTTGATCGGTTTTATCATTTTTATTCTTATCTTTGTCGTTGAATACCAAAAAGACAACAATTTGAGGGGAATGGAAATGATAAAGCTTGATAACATGGTAGAGAATGTCTTGGGCTTTTTTACGGAAAAGCCCAAAAGGGACGTGGCATTGGTGCTTTCCACAGGAGGAGCAAGGGGGCTTGCCCATATTGGTGCCATTTACGAATTGATGGAGGAAGGTTTCCATATCACGTCGATAGCCGGGACTTCCATGGGGGCATTGATCGGAGGAATGTATGCTGCAGGAAGGCTTGATGATTACAAAGAGTGGATGAAAACCATTGACAAGCGGAAGATCCGTTCCTTAATTGATATCAAGTTGGGTAGGAACTCGTTCGTAAAGGGCGACCGTATCATCAACGCGATGAAGGAAATTGTGCCGGATGTGAGGATCGAGGATATGCAGATTCCTTATCGTGCGGTTGCTACAGATGTGATAACGGGCAAGGAAGTGATCTTTACCAAGGGCTCCTTGTATGAAGCCATACGTGCGTCCATTTCCATGCCAGGCTTTTATGAGCCAGTCAGGTATGACAACAAGGTCTTGGTTGATGGTGGACTTTCTAATCCTTTGCCTTTGAATCGCGTGAAGCGGAGTAAGAAAGACCTTTTAGTGGCTGTGGATGTGAGTGGACATAATTATCAGGCTCAGTTACAGTTTCAGCATGAAGTGCGGAAGCTGGAACGGGAGAAGATTCCCCTGATGTCCCTTATCGGCAAATTAGGCTTGTCGTCGGATGAAGATGAGATGAACTTAATTTCCCTTCTCAACCGTTCCTTTTCCATTTCCATCCATCACAATGCCTTGACGATGCTGAAACTCCTGCCGCCAGATATTTACGTCGGCATCCCGATGACTCGTTATACCACCTTCGACTTTGATAAGGCTGAGCGGTTGGAAGCGATTGGCAGGAACTATATGCGGAAAGCGATTGAGAAGTATCGGGACCAATAAAGCGTCTCCCTACAGCCTTTCTTTTTTCCTCGTCGTGCATTCATTTACCAAATAGGCGATGTTGAGATATGGTATCCCAGCATGATATTGAAGTCCTATCTCGCAAGTACGGCTATTTGAATAGCCTATCTCAATGTTTTCCTTCTCGATCTGTGGGCGGAGTTTCCGCAAGGCATACTTGTTGAGTTCTGGGAAGGTGAATCCCCGGTCACCCGCGAATCCACAGCAGCCAACCCCTTCTGGGAGCAGCACATGGGGTGTACACAACCTGGCGAGGTTGAGCATCATCGCTGTCAGTCCCAACTCGCGTGTGGAGCAGGTCACATGGATGGCGATCCTCCGGTCGATGGGATGAAAGTCCAGGCGGTCCTTCAGAAATGTCATGATAAACTCTACCGGTTCGTAGAGCTTTAGCTTGTGCATGGTCTTGCGCATTCTGTGCAGACAAGGACTTTGGTCACAGAGGATCGGGTATTTCCCGTATTGGCTGGCTTCCCATAAAGCGTTTTCCAATTCCCCGCTTTTCTGGTCGGCGATGTCCATCATCCCCTTGCTTTCCCAGATCTGGCCGCAGCACATCTCCTGCATTCCTGTTGGGAAAATCACTTCATAACCCGCTTTATGGATCAACTGTACCATCTCGTCAACGACGGAGTTCTTGACGGGTGCGCCCTTAGAGAGTCCCATCGTTTGGTTGATACAGCTTGGGAAATATACCATTTTCAAGTCTGTTTCCGGCTGTCTTCCGAGGTCTTTCTGGCTGGGTTGTCTCCTGGCAGCAGGCATTGTAGGGATCCATTGAGGTATGCCGACCTTGTGAAGCATATTGCCGATGCGATATAGGTTCCTGGATCCAAGGATCTCTTGCCCCAGCCCAGCAATGCCGAGCACGCCTCTCAATCCTGATTTGAGGGATCCTAAGTGCTGTGCTGCCACTTTTCCGATCGCGTAACCTGTCTTGTCCTGCATCATGTCTAACTGCCGGATCAGGTGAGTGATCTCCCCGGTGTTGATTTTCATGGGACAGGAAGTGGAGCATAAGCCATCTGATGCGCATGTCTGGTTGCCTTGGTATCGATATTGTTTCCGTAATTCTTCAGCCTGTCTTCTGTTCCCGCCTTCTTGCTCCAACTCGCATATCTCTCGTTGAATGGCGATGCGCATCCTTGAAGACAAGGTCAGTCCGCAGGATACACAGTTCACCTCACAGAACCCACATTCTATACATTTGTTGGCTCTGTCCACGGCTTCCTTCATCATCTGTGTCGAGGAGACCTTTCCTTCTTCTAAAGGAAGGTACTTAGCCCCGTCTGGGATCTTGTCCATAGGGAAGGAGAGGACGGGAAGGTGCTTCAGGTTCTTGATGAAGCAGTCGGGATCATCGTTGAAGATCACGCCTGGGTTCAGGAGATGGCATGGGTCGAAAATGTCCTTGAGTCGTCTCATCACGTCAAAGGCCTCTTCGCCCCATTCGTATTTTACGAACGGAGCCATGTTGCGCCCGGTCCCATGCTCGGCTTTCAAGGATCCATGGTATTCTCCTATGACCAATTTGGCAACGTCCTTCATCATTCCTGCGTACCGGTTTACCTCTTCCTTGCTCTTGAAACTTTGGTTGAGGATGAAGTGATAGTTGCCCTCGAAGGCATGCCCATAGATGCAAGCATCCTTGTATCCATGTTCGGCAATGAGCCGTTGGAGCCTGACTGTGGCCTCGGGAAGGTCTTCGATGTGGAAGGCGACATCCTCGATCAGGCAAGAGGTACCAACCGGACGGGTGCCTCCTACTGAGGGGAAGATGCCCGACCTGATGGCCCAATACTGTTGGTAGACATGTGGATCGTCGGTGAAGGCAACAGGTCGGTAAAGGTCAAACTGGCTCATGCAGGCGGTCACAGCTTGGATATGAGCCTTCAATTCCTCTGGCGTGCTGGCTTTCGTCTCTGTGAGAATGGCGGTCAGGTTATGGTAATCCCCAGGCACTACGCCTTCGATACGTCCTTCGTCGACATCCGTTTTGTATTGCAGGAAGACTGGGTCGTTGACTGCACTCAGGGAGAGATAGTCGAGCATCTCTGCGCTTTTCACCATCAAGTCCTCGTAACTGATTTCCAAATCATGGGGCGAGGCTTTCAGTTGCTTCATCGCAACCACGCAGCGGCAACTCTCTTCCATCGTCTTGAAATACACTAGTGCGGAGGCACGGTAAGGATATTCCTGGAGCGTCTTCATCTTTACCTCAGCTAAGAAGGCAAGGGCGCCTTCGGATCCGACCATGGAGTGGGCGATGATATCGAAGGGGTCGTCATAAGCTACTAATGGCCTGATGTTCAACCCGGTCACGTTCTTGATAGAGTATTTGTAGTTGATACGGTCGACAAGGCTCTTGTTCGCACGTACCTCGTCGCGTAACTTCTCTATCTGCGCGAGAAAGTCGGGATGGGTCTTGCGGAAATCACGCCTGCTTTGCTCGTCCCCTGTGTCAAGAAGGGTGCCATCAGGAAGGATGATCCGGGCACTGACCAACATATGGTCGCTATTAGCATGCACCCCACAGTTCATCCCGGATGCATTGTTGCAGATGATACCTCCTACCATCGCACTGTTCACAGAGGCTGGGTCAGGAGGAAGGACTCTCCCCCAGGGCTTGAGGATGGCGTTCACGCGCCCACCCACGATGCCGGGTTGCATGCGGATGGTCTTCCCCTCGTCGTAGACTTCATATCTCTCCCAGTGCTTTCCCGCCACGATGAGGACGGAATCACTCACGCTTTGCCCCGACAGGGAGGTACCTGCCGCCCGGAAGGTATAGGGCACATGATGCCTTGCGCAAGCCTTGACGATAGCCGAGACCTGTTCCTCTGAATCGGAACGGATTACTATTTTGGGCACCATTCGATAAAAACTGGCATCTGTACCCCATCCGAAGGTTCTCAAGGGGTCGGTGTATAATTGGTCTGCTGGCACCAACTGCGTGAGTTCTGCCAGCAGGGATTGATATTGTTCAGGCTTGATTTCCATATCTCCGAAGAATAAAGTCGTCATTCACGATTGGCGATAGACGATGATCTTGCAAAAGTACAACAAAAATCTTATTTCCACAAATATTCTGTTTGTTTTGCCAAAGCAAAGCCTCTCTTTTTCTTGTCGCTCACGCTCAGCAACGTTAAAGCTGCCGTTTGATGTTGCCAAAGCTATGACCTGAGGATGCCAAGCCATAGGTTGGGGAAGACTATCTCTTGGCTCTGCCGAAAGGGATATTCCATCGCCTTTCCAGGAGGTTACCTTTTGGCTTGCGTGAGGTGGCCTTTTAGCCTGTGGGAGATGGCCTTTTGACTCGCAAAAGGTTACCTTTCAGGAGTCGAAAGATGGTCAGTTGCGTTTTCTGTGACGGTCGGGTGAAAATGATATGCCATGAGATGGAAAATTCTATGCCCTCTTGCTTGGCGTTATCAGGAATAATCCCTATATTTGCATGCGGACTTAACCGTGAATAGCAAATCAGTAGGCTTATGGATGAAGACAAACGATTGATCAGTAGGCGTGATTTCCTAAGGCGGCTTACCGTGGGCACAGCCTCTGCCGTGGCGTTCTCAGCCGCGGGACCTCTGAAGTTGTTCGCCCAGAACGAAAGCAAGCCGTTGAGTGTAGGCAAGATGACCTATCGCAAGAACCACCATTCAGGTGACTTGGTCTCACTGTTGGGGTATGGGATGATGCGGTTGCCCATGAAAGGAGGGCAGATCGACCAGGACCTTGTGAACCAGGAAGTGGACTATGCCTTGGCACATGGAGTGAACTATTTTGATACATCTCCCCACTATTGCGGAGGAAAGTCGGAGAAAGCCGTGGGCATCGCCTTGAGCCGACATCCCCGTTCTTCCTATTTCTTGGCTACCAAGATGTCTAATTTCGGGCAGGATGAATGGTCGGCAGAAGCATCTAAGGCGATGTATCGCCGGTCGATGGAAGATCTCAAGACGGATCATATCGACTATTACCTCTTGCATGGCATCGGGATGGGCGGCATGGCGTCTTTCAATGGCAGGTTTATTGATAACGGCATGCTTGATTTCCTGTTGGATGAACGCAAGGCTGGGCGTATCCGGAACCTGGGCTTTTCCTACCATGGGGACGTGGAAGTATTCAACTGGTTGTTAGCGCATCATGACAAATATCGTTGGGATTTCGCCCAGATCGAGATGAATTACATGGACTGGAAGCATGCCAGCGAGCGGAATACGAATGCTGACTACCTGTATGGGGAGTGTGAGAAACGGGGCATTCAGAATGTTGTCATGGAGCCTTTGTTAGGGGGCAGACTGGCAAAGTTGCCGAATGCCCAGGCTCAACGCCTGAGGTCACTTCGCCCTCATGACACAATTGCATCTTGGGCGTTCCGCTTTGTCGGCTCGCATACGAACATCTTGACAGCCTTGAGTGGGATGACGACGATGGAAGTGCTACAGGAGAACGTCAATACCTTTTCTCCATTAGATCCCTGCAACAGTGAGGAGTTGGCATTGCTGACAAATATCGCGGACAACCTGGCTGCTTATCCTACCATCCCCTGTACGGGATGCAAGTATTGCATGCCATGTCCTTACGGAGTCGATATCCCCGGGAACTTCGCCGCTTATAATAAGGCCGTGAACGAAGGGACCTTGCCTCCTGCTGACAAGCAATCTGCTGACTATCCATCTCGTGCGAAGGCTTTTGCCGACCAGTACAAAAAGCAACTGCCGGAAAAGGGATTGGCCACGCATTGCATGGACTGTGAGGCTTGCCTGCCCAAATGCCCACAGCGGATCAAGATCCCAACCCAGATGGCAAAGTTGACGGAACTGCTTTCTTGACATCGCGTGGAAAGCGGAGCCAGACCTCATCCCTTATTCTTTCCCTTGTTGGCAATGAATACGCCTAAAAGAATGAGGGCTGATCCGAGGTATGCCATCCATGTCATCGGCTCGCTCAACACGATAGCACTGCAGATCACCGTGCTGATGGGATTGATGTAGATATAGTTGGATGCGCTGATGGCACCAATCTTCTTGATGATATAGCTCCAGATGAAGAAGCAGGCAAAGGAGGCAATGACGCCCAGAAAGAGCAGGTTGCCCCAGATGACCGGTTGCCGGAAACCGTCTAAGGGAAAGTTCCAAGGGCGGACCAGGAACACGGGAAGGATGGTTATGATACCATAGAAGAATACTTTCCTTGTAATGAAGGTCGCGCTGTACCGGTGGGAGACCTCCTTGATGAGCAGGCTGTAGACAGCCCAGCTGATGGCAGCCACTAACGCGAGCAAGTCGCCTAACGGGTTCAGGTGAAGGATGAACTTGCCATTGAAGATGACGATGGCTGTGCCTAACAATGCCGTAATAGACCCGGCCACGAGTCCTGGCGTCGCCTTGATATCCTTGATGAAAAGGAATCCAAGGAGCGTGGTGATCAAAGGAGCCGTGCATACGATGAAGGACACGTTATTCGTATAACTAATGCCGACGGCCCAGTTCTCGCTCAGGAAATAGAGAGATCCCCCGGTGATGCCCAAGAGAGCCATGGTCAACTCGTCTTTCCAGTCCTTCGACCATACCTTCTTCGGTGAGCAGAACCAAATGCAGACATAAGCCATCAGGAACCTGATGAAGAAAATCTCTTCCGGTCGCATACCATGGAGGAGCAATTCCTTGGAATTGACAAAGGTGCAGCCCCAAATGAGGACGACGATGATGGCGATGAGATGATAGATCATATCGATTTGACTTTTATTCTTTTCTATTGTTTACTGATATCCGATATCAGTCAGGATGCTGCAAAGTTCGTTATTTTTTAGCAAAAGAGAGCATAAACCGCATGAAAATAGCTATCTTTGCGGTATGGAAGTAATCTATTTAATCATCGGTATCGTCATCGGAGGGGCCTTGGACTTCTTCTGGATGATCAGTCAGAGAAAGGGCGGGGAAGGAAAGCTCATGTTGCTGGAACAGCAATTGGATCAGGTGCAGAAGGGGAGAGATGACCTTCAGGCACAGTTGAGCGCGGCAGTGGAGGAGAACCATAGGCTCGCTGAGCAGGTCAGGCAGGTGCAGATCGAGCGCGAGGGTCTCTCCGTGCAGCTCCAAGGAGAAAGGAAACGAAACGAAGAGCAGGCGCAGCTTCACGAAAAGCTACATAACGAGCAGTTCCGGCAACAGCAAGAACAGTTCCATGCGCAATTGGAAACCCTTCAGGAGCAGTTCTCGAATCTTGCACAGAAGGTGCTCGACCAGACAACGGACAAGTTGAAGTCGCAGAATGTTGAGTCGATGCAGACCCTGACCGCACCCTTGAAGCAGAACATCGAGCAACTTCATCAGGCCATCCAGCATACCAATCAGGAGACCGCTAAGAATACAGCATCCCTTTCCCAGCAGTTGAAGGAAATGAGTGAACAAACGCACAAGATCGACAGCGCTGCCACCCAGCTCACGAACGTGATCCGCGGAGGCAGCAAGGTACAAGGCAATTGGGGCGAGCGCATGCTGACCGAGATCTTGGATGCACAGGGATTGAAGAAAGGTATCGACTATGATGTTCAGCAAACGCTGTCCGATGAGAAGGGCAATGCACTTGCCAATGATGATAGTGGGAAGAAGATGATACCGGACGTGATCCTGCATTATCCGAACAACGAAGACGTGATCATTGATTCCAAGATGTCAATAGAGGCGTATTACCAATACGTGAAGGCAGAGGATGGCAGTCTGAAAAGGAAATACGCGGATGATCTCGTGAGGAGTATCCGCACCCAGATGACGGGATTGTCTAAGAAGGACTATAGCAAATATGTGAAACCCCCTCGTCATTCGATCGACTTTGTCATCATGTTCGTGCCCAACGAGGGCGCGTTGCAGTTGGCCCTCGCGCAAGACCCACGATTATGGGGAGAGGCCTTCGACAAGAATGTCTTTATTACCAGCCAGCAAAACCTGATGGCTATTTTGAAAATCGTGCGGTTGGCATGGAGGCAATACAACCAAAGCGAAAGCCAGAAGAAGGTATTCGAGATAGCAGAGGAACTCTTGAAGCGGGTCGGGGAGTTCATTAAGCGATTCGATAAGGTTGGGAAAGATATTAAGAGTCTCAGCGATGACTATGAATTTGCCTACAACAAGGCATATAGTGGGAAGCAGAGCATCGTGAAGAAAGCCACGGAGCTCAAGGATTTAGGGGTCAAGGAAAGCGTGAACCAGCCAATACCAGATGTCGAACCGGAACGGTTGGAATAGTGTGAATGAATATACGGGAATCATTTTATTTTGTGTCATAATGCTAATTTGTTGCGCTAAAATGTATCATTAATAAATTATTTTTGTACTTTTGCAAACAATGTTATCGGTAAAAAGCGAATAAAATGATACTGGATTTCGAACTGATGAAGAAGTTTTATGCTTCTTATGGTAAGCAAGTAGAGAAAGCAAGGAAGGAAATATGCAGGCCACTTACTTATGCAGAGAAGGTGCTTTATGCCCATTTATTCCGTCCTTCTGACTTGAAGCCTTATCAGCGGGGAGTGGATTATGTTGATTTTCGTCCAGATCGCGTGGCCATGCAGGACGCTACTGCCCAGATGGCCTTGCTGCAATTCATGAACGCAGGCAAGGAGCAGGTCGCTATCCCGGCTTCCGTCCACTGTGATCACCTGATACGCGCTGACGTGGGGGCAGCGAAAGATTTGCCGGAAGCTTGCCGGACAAACAAGGAAGTGTATGACTTCTTGCGCTCAGTCTCCCAGAAATACCATATCGGATTTTGGGAACCGGGAGCAGGGATCATCCATCAGGTGGTCTTGGAAAATTATGCATTCCCTGGCGGAATGATGGTCGGGACGGATTCACATACGCCCAATGCCGGTGGACTGGGAATGGTTGCCGTAGGCGTGGGCGGGGCTGATGCCGTGGATGTGCTGACCGCACAGCCTTGGGAATTGAAAATGCCCCGCCTGATAGGTGTCCGTCTCACAGGCAAGCTCAGCGGATGGGCATCACCCAAGGATGTCATCCTGAAAATATTGGGTATCCTTACGGTGAAGGGAGGGACAAACTCCATCCTTGAGTATTTTGGTGACGGGATCCGTTCTATCTCAGCCACAGGGCGTGCGACCATCTGTAATATGGGCGCGGAGTTAGGAGCAACTTGCTCTCTCTTCCCTTTCGATGAGAATACCGATGAATATCTTTGTCAGACAGGTCGGGAACAGGTGGCTGTGTTGGCACGTCAGAATCGAAAGGACCTTCAGGCAGATGAGCAGGTATATGCGCATCCAGATGCGTTCTATGACCAGATCCTTGAGATCGACCTGTCTTCCATCGAGCCTTATCTGAATGGTCCCTTTACTCCTGACGCAGCAACGCCACTTTCCCAGATGAAATCGAAAGGACCAGCCCTCGATTTCCCGATGACCGTGGAAGTGGGATTGGTCGGCTCTTGCACGAATTCGAGTTATGAGGATCTTTGCCGTGCCGCCTCCATTGCTCGTCAAGCCTATGAAAAGAACATTCCTGTCAAGGCACAGTTGATCATCAACCCGGGCTCTGAGCAAATCCGCTACACGGCGGAGCGTGATGGTATCTTGGATGCCTTCCAGGAAATCGGTGCCGTCATCATGACCAATGCCTGCGGTCCTTGTATCGGTCAATGGAAGAGGCACACGGATGATAACAATCGTAAGAATTCGATCGTGACCTCCTTTAACAGGAATTTCCGCCGTCGCGCAGATGGGAATCCCAACACCTTAGCCTTTATCGGGAGTCCAGAGTTAGTGACCGCTCTTGCCATAGCCGGTCGCCTCGACTTTAATCCGGTCGTGGATACCTTGCAAGACAAGAATGGCCATCCCGTCAAGTTGGATGCTCCAACCGGCTTCACTTTCCCTCCCAAAGGCTTTGAGGTCAAGGAAAGAGGTTTCCTTCCTCCATCGGAGCATTCTGACGTAGAGGTATTGATCGACCCTCACTCCTCTCGCCTGCAGAGGCTCAAGCCTTTTGCACCTTGGGATGGGAAGGATCTTGAGGACATGCCTTTGTTGATCAAGACGCAAGGAAAATGTACCACAGACCATATTTCGATGGCAGGGCCCTGGTTGAAGTTCCGGGGGCATTTGCAGAATATCTCCGACAACTTGCTGATGGGTGCCATCAACGCCTTCAACGGCGAGAGCAATAAGGTGAAAGATCAGCTGACAGGAGCGTATGTCCCTGTCTCTACCGCTGCTAAGGATTACAAGGCACATGGCATTTCGTCTATAGTCGTGGCGGAAGACAATTACGGGGAAGGATCCAGTCGTGAGCATGCAGCTATGGAACCCAGGTTCTTGAACGTGAAGGTGATCTTGGCCAAGAGCTTCGCCCGCATCCACGAGACAAACCTGAAGAAGCAAGGTATGTTGGCATTGACATTCATCGATAAGGATGATTATAATAAGGTGCAAGAGGATGACCGCATCTCCCTGACAGGCTTACAGGAGTTCCGCCCTGGCAGCAAGCTATCCGTCGTCTTGAAGCACAAAGATGGGAGCCGCGAACAATTCTGGGTGGCACATACCTATAATGAAACGCAGATCGCATGGTTCAAGGCAGGAAGCGCACTGAACAACTCAAGGAGGGAATAGACATGAACAAGGATTATTTGATATATAAGTTAAGTGATGAGGTCAAGACCTCGTGTAAGATTGACAATGAGCTCTTCACCCGATATGGAGTGAAAAGAGGCTTGCGCAATGAGGATGGTTCTGGGGTCCTTGTCGGACTGACGAATATCGGCAATGTGGTGGGCTATGAGCGAGGGAAGGATGGACAGTTGTACCCGACGGAAGGAAAGCTCTTCTATCGAGGGTACGAATTAGATGACTTGGTGTCTCCCTTGCTGAAGGAGAAACGGTTCGGTTTCGAGGAAATTGCCTTCTTGCTCCTTTCGGGTAGCCTGCCTGACAAGGAAGAGCTGGCAGCTTTCAAGGAATTGCTCAATGACAATATGCCTTTGGACCATCGCACGATCGTGCACATCATCGACTTGGAAGGCTCCAATATCATGAATATCCTGGCGCGATGCGTACTTGAAATGTACACTTTTGACCCCAATCCAGATGATATCTCGCGTGATAATCTGATGCGGCAGTCGATAGAGCTGATCGCCAAGTTCCCTACCATCATAGCTTATGCCTATAATATCTATCGCCATACTGTCCAGGGGCGTTCCCTCCATATCCGCCATCCGAGGGAGGACTTGGGCATTGCAGAGAACTTCCTGTATATGTTGAAGCATAATGACTATACAGATCTGGATGCGAGGACACTGGACCTTCTCTTGATCATCCAGGCTGAGCATGGAGGAGGAAACAACTCCACCTTCACCGTTAGGGTCACCAGTTCTACGCGTACGGACACCTATTCGTCCATTGCCGCGGGAATCGGTTCCTTGAAAGGACCTCTGCATGGGGGTGCCAATATTAAGGTGATCAATATGTTCCATCACCTGAAAGAGCAGATTCAGGATTGGAAGAATATCGATGAGATCGATACCTATCTCAATCGTATGCTCCAAAAGGAGGCTTATGACAAGTCAGGGCTCATCTATGGGATCGGACATGCAGTCTATACCAAGAGTGATCCCCGCGCGGTGGAACTGAAAAGATTGGCAGGGGAGCTTGCTAAGGAAAAGGGAAGGGAAGAGGAATACGAATTCCTAAAACTGATAGAGCAAGAGGGAATCAAATGCCTGATGGCCCATCGCAAGTCGAAGAAGCCCGCTTGCGCGAACCTCGACTTCTATAGCGGGTTCATTTACGAGATGATCGGACTGCCTCAGGAAATCTATACCCCGATATTTGCAATGGCACGCATCGTAGGTTGGACGGCACATCGTATCGAAGAGTTGAACTTTGAAGGACGCCGTATCATTCGTCCGGCATACAAGAATATCCTTGAGCCGAAGGAATATATTCCTATTGATGACCGTTAAATAAGTCAAAAAGAACATTTTTCCAGTAAAAACGATCTTTTATATCGTGTATTTGTAGTACCTTTGCGTCTGATAATAAACAGACAAAGGTACTATTTTATGGCCTTCAAACAAACTGTTAGGATTTTTCTCACATGGCTTCTTGTCTTCTTATTGGAAAAGCCAGCCTTTATACTTTATTATCACCTTCCCCTGAGCAAGGTCGGAGAGGTGATGTGGCATGGTCTATCCCTTGATCTAGCCATGTCAGGATACCTCACGTCCGTGCCTGCAGTCATTTTGCTCCTTTCGGTCTGGTGGAGGTCCAAGGCTTTCCAGTATGTGCTGAAAGGCTTCTTGATGGCGGCCTCATTCGTGGTCGCTTTCACCTTCTTGCTGAATCTTGTCTTATATGGCTATTGGAATTTCCCTTTGGATTCCACACCCATCTATTATTTTTTGACATCTCCTAAGGATGCTTTTGCCAGTGCAAACTTGTTCGTGGAACTGTTGGGAGTGATCGCGATGTTTGTCTTGGCATATGGGATCTATCGGTTGTTCCGATGGAAGGCCTGCTCGCAGGTAGCGTCTCATCCTATTCGGCAAACAATCCTCATGGTCGTTACGTTAGGGCTGTTGTTCTTGTCAATCCGGGGAAGTGTGACGGTGTCATCCACGAATACGGGTAAGGCCTATTTCAGCAATGTCATGGAGTTCAACCACGCTGCCGTGAATCCTACCTTCAGCCTGTTTGAATCCTTTGCCCACCAAGTTGATTTTGGGCGGCAATATAGGTTCATGGCAGACGAACAGGCAGATAAGTACTTCAAGCAGATGATTTGTACGGAGAGTGATGAGGCTCGTACCCTATTGCGCACGGATCGTCCTGATGATATCCTGCTAATTATTTGGGAAGGATTTCCCAAGGACCTGATGACGGCATTAGGGGGCAAGCGGGATGTAGCTGTCGAGATGGACAGCTTAGCCCAACATGCGATACTCTTTACGCAGTTTTATGCCAATAGCTTCCGGACGGACAGAGGCCTGGTTTCCATTTTGAGTGGTTACCCAGCCCAGCCAACGACGAGCCTGATGAAATTCCCTAAGAAGACGGAAAGCCTTCCTTCCATAGCCAAGTCGCTTAAACGGCATGGTTATCATACCAGTTATTACTATGGGGGAGACGCGGATTTCGCTAACATGCGATCTTTCTTGGTCTCACAGGGCTTTTTGAACATCGTGTCAGACGTGGACTTTCCTATTAGCGAGAAGTTAAGCAAATGGGGCGTGCCTGACCATTTGGTAGCACAACGACTGATGAATGACGTGAAAAGGGAAGGGAAAGGGAGGCATTTCCGAGTCTTCCAAACTTCCAGTAGCCATGAGCCTTGGGATGTGCCTTATCATCGTCTGAAGGACAAACGACTGAATTCCTTTGCCTATACCGATCATACCATCGGCCAACTGATCCGTGACTACCAGAAGCTACCTCAGTGGAAGAATACCTTGGTCATCATCTTGGCCGATCATGTAGGCTCTTATTTGGAGCATTTGGATAATGAGATCCCGCAGCGTTATCAGATTCCACTTATCTGGGCGGGTGGCGCGATCACTCAGCCCATGCGCGTCGATACCCTCGGAGGGCAGGTCGATCTTGCTGCAACGCTGTTGGGACAGATGGATATCCCGCATCAGGACTTTACCTTCAGCAAGGATATGATGTCGAAGGAAACGCCTAAGTTTGGGTATTTTACCTTCCCAGACCTGTGGGGAATGGCGACGAAAGATGCGACCGTTATCTATGATAATAAATCCAAGAAGGTGATCTACCAGAAAGGCAGCCATCCTGAAAGGTACATAGATCAGGGCAAGGCATACCTGCAGAAGGTATATGATGATATACAAAAACGTTAATGACGACTCAATATGTTAGACCAACTTTTATCTCTTTTACCAACACTTATTACCTGGGACACGGACCTGTTTCTGTTTCTCAACTGCCATCATTGTCAGTTCATGGATAATTTCATGGAACTGTATAGTGACAAGTGGATATGGATACCGTTCTATATCAGCTTTTGGTGGGAGATGTTCAAGAACTACTCATGGAAAGTAACCCTGACCTGCCTGATCGTGATTACCATCTTGATTACCATTTCCGACCAGACCACTTCATCTCTGTTGAAGCCAATGGTAGAGCGGATGCGTCCCAGCAATCCTGATAATCCTTTGTCGCAGATGACACATATCGTGGATGGATACAGAGGAGGTCGCTTTGGATTTCCCTCTTCTCATTCAGCCAATGCCTGGAGCCTGACCTTCTTTGCCATTTATCTGGTAAGACGCCAGATCTTAGCTTATATGTTGATTATTTGGTCGCTGCTGATGTGCTATTCCCGAATCTATTTAGGCGTCCATTATCCAGGGGATGTGTTCGTGGGAATGCTGATCGGGCTCATCAACGCATCTATCGTCTATTATATCTTCCAACGCCTGCGTGGAGAGTATACGCATGTCTTCAAGCCTGTCGCCGGTAAGATGAGGTATGCCTGGGTCCCTGTTGCCATGGGGGGGCTCCTATTGACAAGCATTTCAATCAGTGCCTTCCTTCATGACTTTGATGTTTAATGGTAGGCAAAGAACTTAAAAGGGAAGGGGTTTCACCACTTTGTCCTCGATGTCTTCTCCAGCTTTCTTCCTCAGCATGAGTTCCTTGTATATCTCCATGTGCTTCGTTGCCTTCTCCTCTGCTGCCATTGCGTAGGCATTGGTGGGTGCCTCTTCGGGAGTAATACGCATGGTATGGGCTTTCTGGATTAGGTCCTTGACGACTTCCCCACCAACAATCAAGCCTGCTGCGGCAGGTACAAAAGCATTGCTGGCAGGAATATCCCGCCGCTCCGTACATTTCCGCATGTCTTTGTTCGGGCAGATGCAATGGAACCGGCAACTAATGGTGTCGTCGTCAATTTGCTTCAAGGGTTCCTCCTCGCTGTAAACTACCTTTAGCTTGGGGATCCCTAATTTGCGAAGCTTCTTGCGGACAACCTTTGCCAAAGGATCCATTTTCGTTTGGTTGATGTCAGCGACTCGGAATGCGGTAGGATCTATCTTGTTTGCTGCTCCCATACAAGAAATGATGGGAATATGCATTTGATAGCATCGTTTGATCAGTTCCAACTTCGCAGTAACCGTGTCCACGCAATCCACCACATAGTCAAACGCACTGAGATCAATGTCATCTGCATTTTGTGGCATATAGAACATTTGGTACTTGTGCACGATACAACGCTTGTTGATGTCATGCACGCGTTCTTCGGCGACATCTACCTTATGCTTGCCGACCGTAGATAACAGCGCGTAGATTTGTCGGTTGACATTCGTCAGGCAAATACGGTCGTCATCAAACAAGTCAAGTTCACCGACACCGCTTCGAGCTAATACTTCTACTACATATCCCCCGACGCCCCCGACGCCAAACACAGCAACACGCGAGCCATTGAGCGTGTCAATGGCTGGCTTGCCGAAAAGTAATTGAGTCCTTGAAAATTGATTCTGCATAACCGGTTGCAAAGTTACAAAATATAGCTGAGAAAACCGTGTAATGCACTTTGATAAATTACTTTTTCTTAATCTCCTGGCCGTCAATTTCTATGAGCCCATTGTCACTGGCCTTCCCCAAGAGAAAGAGCGCGTCTTTCCGGGAAGAGTTATACTCAGCCCGAAGGCGTTTAAGAAATTCTATCCTTGGAAGAGCCTGCCCCTTTTCTCCCTCGAAGATCTTGTCTATGCTCTTCTTGAGATCCTCTGGATTGTAATGTATGTGCTTCTTGTGCAGGTAGTTGAAGATAACAAGGGCAAAGACTACTACTAAGATAATAATCGTCACAATGGTCGTATTACTCATGGTTGTTTTCTTTTTGAGGTTAGTAAACTATGAATTAACTCTGTTGCAAAAATAAATAAAATATAGATAGGTCGTATGGATTTGAAACAGAAATTTTTCCCAATGGAATAAAAAAATGCTAAAACATACCTATTCCCATTTATTTTATGTATATTTGCCCATGTGATTCTTATTATAAACTAAAGGTATTTTATCATGAACGACATCAAAGATCATCTCCTTCATGATTCGGAAGAGGTCGCACAAGATTCCTCTTTTGATCGGAAGCGAAGGATTATAGGTGCCATCTGTGGACCTATCTGTGCTTTACTCGTTTGGCTTACTCCCATAGCCGGTCTCTCTCCTGAAGCGCACAAACTGCTTGCTATCATGGTTTTGGTTGCTCTCTGGTGGATCACAGAGCCCATTCCAATTCCCGTTACATCGCTTTTGGGACCAACCTTGTGTGTGGTCTGCGGCGTAACGAAGATGAAAGAAGCCTTTGCTGCCTTTGCCAATCCTATGATCTTCCTTTTTATGGGCGGGTTCATCATTGCCAAGGCGATGATGGTAAATGGATTGGACAAGCGTATCGCTTATGGTATTATCTCCATGAAATGGGTAGGGGATAGTCCGAAGAAAATCTTCTTGGCGATTGGATTGGCTTGCATGTTGTGCTCAGGCTGGATCAGCAACACGGCTACGGCTGCAATGATGTTCCCCATTGCCTTAGGTTTGTTGGAGGCAATCCGGGAGATGATGGCTGCCAATGGGAAGGTGGTGAATTTGAAAACTTATAAATATGCTACGGGACTGATGCTGATGACCGCCTACGCTTGTTCTATCGGTGGCGTGTTGACACCGATCGGCACTCCTCCAAATATTATTATGCTCGGCTTCCTTAATGAAATGTGCAATATCCATGTCTCTTTCTTCCAGTGGATGGTATGGGGATTTGTCGCGATGATTGCCTATTTCATCATTGCTTTCTTAGTCTTGGGAAAGATGTTCCCATCAGATGTGGAACATATCGAGGGTGCCCAGGACTTTATCGGAAAGAAGGTGAGAGAACTGGGTAGATGGACCCGGGCGCAGAAGAATACGCTGATCGCCTTCCTCGTTGCAGTGATCTTATGGGTAACTCCAGGTGTGCTCAGTATTGTCTTGGGCACGGAGAGCGAGACGCTGAATACTTATAATAAGCTCTTCCCAGAAGCCATTGCCGCAATGGTAGGCGCCTTGCTGTTATTCTTCCTGCCTGTCGATCTGAAGCATCACAAGATGACGCTTGATTGGAAAGATGCCGTAGCAGGCGTGGAATGGGGCACGTTACTGCTGTTTGGCGGTGGACTGGCTATGGGCGGAATGATGTATTCCACGGGTCTTTCTGGATGGATTGGCGACCAGATCATTTCCTTGATGGGAGGAGAGCCATCCCAGCTTCTACTCGTTTCAGTCTTCTGCGTGATGTCATTGTTGCTCTCTGAGCTGACATCACATACGGCAGCGACTAACATGATTGGTCCGTTGGCTATCGGTGCCGCACTTTCTGCAGGATTCAACCCTGTGCCCGTGGCTGTAGGCGTAGCCCTCTCCGCTTCCCTTGGATTTATGTTGCCGGTATCAACACCTCCCAATGCCATTGTCTATGCCAGTGGATATATTCCCATTACGAAGATGATCAAGACGGGAATTTATATCGACTTTATTGGTATTGCCATTGTGACAATACCAATAGTCTTGTACCTCGTGAATTGGATCGTGGGTTAGTAGAACTGAATGCAGACTGCTTTATCGACATCTATGTTCTGATGGGTGTCGGTAAGCAGTCCTGTCTTAGGATCAATCCTATAGACCTGGATCGTATTGCTGTCCCGGCAGGCACAAAGCAAGAACTTCCCATTAGGGGTAATATTGAAATGGCGAGGGTGTATGCCTGTTAACTGATATCCTATCTTTGTGAGCAATCCCGTTTGCTGATTGACCTTGAAGATAGAAATGCCGTCTGCTTTCAGTCGATTGCTGGCATACAGGAACCTACCGTCCTTTGAAAGATGGATGTCTGCGCCACCTTCTCCTCCTACAGAGTCGGACTGTATATCTTGGATACGTTTCATTTCTCCTATCCCATTCTTAAATACAGATACTGCTCCCGATATTTCGCTCATCACATAGACGAATCTCCTGTCCTTGCTCCAAATAAAATGGCGGCATCCAGAGTTCTTTCGCAGTTGTCCGGCAACGCCATCGGCCACGAGCGTGTTCTTGTCGCGAAACTTATAACGGAGTAGCTGGTTCGCACTGAAATTGGTTGCCAATACATATTTACCGTCAGGTGAGAACCGTGTGCAATGGACATGAGGAGTACTCTGTTGCTGCTTGTCAGAAGGTGCTGTTGAACCTAAGAAAAGCTGACTGAGAGGGCGAATGGAGCCATTTGCATTGAGACGGAAGACACTCATGGATCCGCCTGTATAGTTTGCTGTCAACAGCAAGTTTCCATTTGTCTCAATATAGCAAGGGTCTTCTCCATACGTCAGTTGGGAGTTGATCAACTTCATCTTTCCCGTTTTGCTGTTGAAGGCAATGGCATTAACAGATGCTTCGGATTTGTCGCCGTTTTCAGAGACCGAGTAGATATGTCTCCCGTCTTTTGAAATGGTCAGAAATGAAGGATTCTGGATTTCCAAGACATCCAAGGGAGTTGCCTTCCCTGTTTGCTGGTTGAAGTTGAACGAATAGATGCCTTTACTGGTCCCTCTCGTGTACGTTCCTACAACTAATTTAATCTCATTTTGTGCCATCGTGCTCATGCTGACCAGAATGGTGATGGCAGTGCATAATAAATTGCTCAGTTTCATAGAATGAATTGTTTATAGTTTATGGTTCAGGCGAAAATGCTCTTTCGCCCTTTGCTTTGTTTTCTCTTCTATCTCTTCGGGATTGCTGTCTGCAGTCGACAGGGATTTAATCCAGACGCAAACCACAAATAGCAGAATGGCTATCCCTGCGCTTGCTGCCCATTTCAGCATTTCTTTTTGGATAGGTACCCAATCCATGAAGAGGATGGCTCCAACGATCGGGATCGCAAAGAGCAACCAGTCGGCTCCCGATGTCATCTTGAGATTTTCTTTTGCCCTTCTGTATTCTTCGTCATTTTGAAGGATCCTGTCTCGGTTTTCCTTCCAGTATTGTTCGAATTCCTTTTCTGTTGTCATAATTCTTATGATGGATAAATTCTGTTATGTTTCATTAGACATGCATTAAATCACTCATGATGGTATCACTGATATAAATTCCCTTTCTCGTGATGCGGAGGTGCCCATCCTTGATTTCCATCAGATTGCGCAGAATATAAGGGCGAGCATTCTCTATGAGGTAGGCTTTGTCGGTAGGTCCCAATATCTTGAGGTCAATCCCCTCGGTGGTCCTGAGGGCAGTAGTCACTAAGTCATCATATCGAGTACGTTCATCCAACATCTCCTTCTCCATCGGAATCTTATCCTCTGCGATGGAAGCTATATAAGTAGACAGGTTTGAGATGTTCCATTGCCTGGATGCCAAGTCGTAAGAATGGGCTGCCGCCCCGATCCCTATGTAAGGGATGGCATGCCAATAACTGCTATTATGGATAGAGCGGTAACCAGGTAATGCAAAGTTGCTGATCTCATAGTGCTCATACCCTGCAGCCGTCAATCTGTCAATGAGGGTATCGTACATCTTCAGGCTCAGGTCGTCGTCAATCTCACGGATTTTCCCTTGTTTCAACAATTGGTCAAGGGGCGTCCCTTCTTCATACATCAGACTATAGGCAGAAATATGTTCCACGTTTAGGGAGAGAGCTTGGTCGATATCCTTTTCCCATTCATCCTCAGTCTCTCCAGGGAAACCAAACATAAGGTCTATGCTGATATTCTTGATCCCATTCTCTCTTAAGACCTTGACCGCGTTCATTGCTTCCATGGCATGATGCCGGCGGTGGAGGAATGCTAATCTGGTATCCGAAAAGGTCTGGACACCCATGCTGATCCTGTTGACAGGCATTTGGGCAATCTGTCGGGCATACGCCTCTGTCACGTCATCAGGGTTGCATTCTATGGTGACTTCTTTTAGGTTGAGACGATTCCCATATACCTTATTTATATATAGGAAGAGTTTCCTCAGCTGATGTGCCGTAAGGAGAGAAGGCGTTCCCCCGCCTAAGTAAATGGTTTCTATGGACTCGGCAGGAGGAAGGTAGTCCGTTCTCAACTCCAACTCATGGCAGAGCGCATCCACGTATTTGTCACGTAGATCCTCCCTTGTGGTGGAATAGAAACCACAATAAATACATCTGCTTTTGCAAAATGGGATATGAATGTATATGCCTGCCATTGTTTGAGGTGAGAAGACGACTCATGATGTTTCCGCTTACAAAATTACTAATATCTATTAAAAGATTGATTGTTTTTCTCAAATTCTTTTGGCTATTTGTCTAAAAATGTCTAACTTAGACGGCGATAAACGGGCGAAAGCCCTCAACCATGGACAAAATATTACTAACACTTTAAATCTTTTGATATGAGAGTTTATCAAACGAATGAGATTAAGAACATTGCCTTGCTTGGCAGTGCGGGTTCCGGCAAGACTACTCTTGCCGAGTCAATGCTTTTTGAGAGTGGTATCATCAAACGCCGTGGAAGTGTGGAAGCAAAGAATACGGTGAGCGATTATTTCCCTGTAGAGCAGGAATATGGTTATTCTGTTTTCCCAACCGTATTTCATGTGGAGTGGAACAACAAAAAGCTTAATATCATAGATTGCCCGGGAGCAGACGACTTTGTCGGTGGAGCAATCACTGCATTGAATGTGACTGACCAGGCCGTGATCCTGATCAATTGTCAATATGGACCGGAAGTAGGCACCCAAAATAATTTCCGTTATACGGAGAAGCTCAAGAAGCCAGTGATCTTCTTGGTCAATCAGTTGGACTCAGATAAGTGCGATTTTGAGACGATTGTCAACAACATGAAAGAAATCTATGGGGCAAAATGTGTCTTGGTCCAGTATCCTCTTCAGACGGGACCAGGCTTCAACTCCCTGATTGACGTATTGTTGATGAAGAAATATTCATGGGGACCTGAGGGTGGCGCCCCAACCATCGAGGAGATTCCTGCCGAGGAAATGGACAGGGCGATGGAATACCATAAGGCTCTCGTTGAGGCTGCCGCTGAGAATGATGAAGGGTTGATGGAGAAATTTTTCGAAGAGGAATCCTTGACGGAGGACGAAATGCGAGAAGGCATTCGGAAGGGATTGGTAACCCGCAGTATCTTCCCTGTCTTCTGTGTCTGTGCAGGCAAGGACATGGGTGTGCGCCGCTTGATGGAGTTCTTGGGAAATGTCGTTCCGTTTGTGAGCGAAATGCCCAAGTTGCATAATACTCGCGGTGAGGAAATCACACCTGACATCAAGGGGCCTGAGTCCCTGTATTTCTTCAAGACGGGAATGGAGCCACACATTGGTGAGGTTTCCTATTTCAAGGTGATGAGCGGTTGCGTCAAGCCGGGCGATGATCTGACCAATGCTGACCGTGGGTCTAAAGAGCGTATCGGGCAGATTTATGCCTGTGCAGGTGCGAACCGTATCCCTGTTGACCAGTTGGATGCAGGGGATATTGGCTGCACAGTGAAATTGAAGGATGTCAAGACGGGAAATACCTTGAACAGCAAAGACTGTGAGTGGAGGTTTGACTTTATCAAGTATCCTCATTCTAAATATTCCAGGGCAATCAAGGCTGTTAACTCTGCGGATACGGAGAAGTTGATGGCTGCCATGTTGAAAATGCGCCAAGAGGATCCCACATGGGTAGTAGAGCAGAGCAAGGAGCTCCGTCAGACCATTGTCCATGGTCAGGGAGAATTCCATTTGCGTACCTTGAAATGGCGTTTGGAGAACAATGAGAAGATTCCTGTTAAGTTTGAAGAACCCAAGATCCCTTATCGCGAGACAATCACCAAGAGCGCAAGGGCTGAATACCGCCATAAGAAACAGTCGGGTGGTGCAGGACAGTTCGGCGAAGTACACCTGATCGTCGAGCCTTATGCTGAAGGAATGCCCGACCCTGTGTCATATAAGTTTGGTGGGCAGGAATTCAAGATGAATATCAAAGGCAAGGAAGTGGTCGACCTGGAGTGGGGCGGCAAGCTCGTCTTTATCAACTCCGTTGTCGGTGGAGCTATTGATGCCCGTTTCATGCCTGCCATCTTGAAAGGTGTCATGGATTGTATGGAGCATGGTCCCCTGACGGGTAGTTATGCCCGTGATGTGCGCGTTATCGTCTATGATGGAAAGATGCACCCCGTTGACTCTAATGAATTGTCCTTCATGTTGGCTGCTCGCCATGCTTTCTCAGAGGCATTCAAGAATGCGGGTCCGAAGATTCTGGAACCTATTTACGACTTGGAAGTTTATGTACCAGCAGATTTCATGGGAGATGTGATGAGCGACTTGCAAGGTCGTCGTGCCTTGATCATGGGTATGGACAGTGAGGCAGGCTATCAGAAGCTCCAGGCTAAGATTCCTCTGAAAGAACTTGCCAATTACAGTATATCCCTGAGCTCCCTGACAGGTGGGCGGGCATCGTTTACGACAAAGTTCGCAAGTTATGAGCTTGTTCCTAATGATGTGCAAACCCAGCTGATCAAAGACCATGAGGCAGAGCTGTCAGCAGAGGATGAATAAAACTGATATAGATGACAATCCCTGCGTCCTGGCACGCAGGGATTGACTTTTACGTAAATATGATATGAAGAAAATCGTTGTTTTAATATTGACTTGTTTAATTACCTTGCCTGCGTTGTCTAAAGACTTTCACGTAACTGTCCTTCAATGGAATATTTGGCAGGAAGGGGAAATGGTGAAAGGTGGCTATGACGCTATCGTAAATGAGATCGCGAGATTGAAACCAGACTTCGTTACCTTCAGTGAGGTGAGAAATTATCATCAGACCAGTTTCGCAGGAAGGATCCAGCATTCATTGAAAGCCAAGGGGCTTACATACTATTCCTTTTATTCCTATGATACAGGGCTCTTGAGCAAACATCCGATCCGGGATACCATTGCTGTATTTCCTTGCAACCAAGACCATGGGAGCATCCATAAGTTGGTTGCGAGTGTCAAAGGGGTCGAATTTGCTGTCTATACAGGGCATCTGGATTACTTGAATGATGCTTATTATAATGTCTTAGGCTATGATGGATCTACTTTTAAAGAAGTGGAACGCCCCAAGAGCGTAGCGGAATTGCTCAAGATGAATGACCTTTCGTGGCGGGATGATGCTATCCGGATCTTTATCAACGAAGCTAAGCATGACCTCGAAAAGGGTCGGCAAGTTATCCTTGGAGGAGATTTTAATGAGCCCTCCTATTTGGATTGGACAGAGGAAACCAAGGATCTGTATGACCACCATGGCATGATTGTTCCCTGGACAGTGTCTGTCTTGCTTCAGAAGGCAGGATACAAGGATGCCTACCGGATCGTCCATCCAGAGGTCTTGTCATATCCGGGCATTACGTATCCAGCGCATAACCCAGATTATCCTGATGAGAAAATTACTTGGGCGCCTAAGGCTGACGAGCGGGAACGGATCGATTATGTCTGCTATCAGGGTTCCAGGCTCAAGCCGGTGGAGGCAAAGATCTTCGGACCTGTGGAAAGCGTGGCCCATGCCCGTATGACAAAAGAAAACTCCAAGGACGAATATATCCTTCCACTTGGCGTATGGCCCACTGACCATAAAGGCGTGTGGGTAAAGTTCTTGGTAACGAGGAGGTAAACGTATCATGAAGGAGAATAAGGGAAAGCAGTTGGTCTCGAAAGTTTCCCAACTGGTTGAAATGTTGAGCAGTGCCATTGATCGCCATGTCTATGAGCCAGGGGATTTCCTGCCATCGATCAATTCGTTGAGCGAGGAGTACCAGGTGTCAAGGGATACGGTGTTCAAGGCTTTCAGGATTCTCAAGAGCCGTAAGCTGATCGAGTCGTATCCCGGCAAAGGATATTATGTGAATGACCATTTGGTGAAGGTATTGTTGCTCCTGGATCAATATTCCTCCTTTAAAGTGACCTTATATAACAGCTTTATTCGTAATCTTCCAGCCAACTATAAAGTTGACATGCTCTTCCATCAATATAGCGAGAGCCTGTTCAATACCATTATCAGAGATTCCATCGGGAAATACAATAAATATGTCGTGATGAACTTCAATAACGAGAAGTTCTCGGACATACTGGCTACCATCCATAAAGATAAACTGCTTTTGTTAGACTTTGGCAAGTTTGACAAAAAAGACTATTCCTATGTGTGCCAGGATTTCGACGAAGGCTTCTATCAAGCCCTGATGTCGATCCGAAACCTACTCCACAAGTATCGGGAAATAGATGCAGTCTTTGGAAAGGAAGAAAAGCATCCCCGAAGCAGTCTGGAATATTTAAGGAAATTCTGCGAGGAAGAACAGTTAGGAAGTAGGGTAATCGAAAGCCTCGACCATGTGAAAGTAGAGAAAGGCGTACTTTATATCGTGATGCGACAACGGGATATCGTGAAGATCATCAAGAGTGGCAGGGAAGAACGCCTCATGTGTGGAAAGGACTTTGGGCTTCTTGCCTATAATGACATGCCCGTATTCGAAGTCATCGACTGTGGCATTACCTCGATGACAATCGATTGGGAAGAGATGGGACAGTCGGCAGCCGACTTTGTCAGGAATGACACCCCGGTGCATAAGTTTCTTCCCACCAAGATTATCTTGCGGCATTCTGTCTGAAACTCATGTAGAGGATGAGTCTTGCTGGAGAAAATACAACGAATTGCATAAATATCAATGATCCTTACTTTAGACATTTTGCTCGGTTTTATGCTGTATTTTAGCAATATGTAAGCTATTGCTGAGGTTATATAAGACAAATAGGACATAAAAAGTAGCAAAATGACATAAAAATAATACTCGGAAAGCTTGGAGGCTATCGTATTTTTGCATATCTTTGTAACCGGAATTTGAAGATAAATGGTTAAAGATGTGTGGAGAAAAAAGATGTTTGGAAAGTTTTTAGTGGATAGATTCAATAGTCAAGTTTAGTTTAATTACTTGGATGGTTTTCTTGGTATCATATGTGTGATTCTAAAAATTGACAAGGTTAAATATTAATCAAGATTTTTTTTGTTCATAAAAAGGAAAGTCTGAGACAGATAAGTCCTTTTTACTACAGCCTAAATGATCACTAAAATATGAGAGAATGGGGAGACATGAAGCTACGTTGTGTTGTAGCGATCACTGTTCCCCATTCTTATTTTGTGAAGTTGCGTATGCTTAATTATATTTTGTGTTTATTGTTAATATAGTTAAATGTATGGGAAATTGTTAACATTAAATTGTTAATGATTAGGATTTTCTACTAATTTTGTCTCCTATGAAAAAGAAAACGATTTGGAACATAGCCATTATTATGGGGCTTTCGTTCCTGGCTCTGTTGTTTCTGCAATTAAAATACTTCAAGGAGATGGCAGACATGAAGAAGGAACAGTTTGACGAGTCTGTCAACAGGGCCTTGTATCAGGCTTCAAGAAACTTGGAGCTGAACGAGACGCTACGTTATCTTGAGAAGGATGTCAATGAGACTGAGCGCAGGGCATACATGCAGGATTCTGTAGGGACGCGCTCTGGTCAGCCTGATGGGACTATCCAGCATTCACATCAATATTCCGTGGCAGGTAAGGATGGTACCTTGTATTCTTCCTTTGAGCTGAAGACCATTACCACCAAACCGTCCCAGATGCCAAAGGCAATGATCCTGAAAAGCGACAAGAATTCCTTGACGGAAGCCTCCAAGTCAATGCAGGAAATCGTCAAGAACAGATACGTCTATCAAAAAGCCTTGCTTGACGAGGTGGTCTATTCCATCTTATATTCCGCTTCTGAAAAACCGTTGAAGGAACGGATCAACTTTAAGTTGCTGGACCAGGATCTCAAGGCGGAGCTGATGAACAATGGCGTGAACATACCTTATCACTTTACGGTTTGCACGCAGGATGGACGGGAGGTATACCGTTGCCCGGATTATACGGATGAAGGCGAGGAATATACCTATTCACAGGTGCTGTTTCGCAATGACCCTTCTTCTAAGATGGGCGTCGTGAAAATCCACTTCCCGGATATGAACAGCTATATCTTTTCCTCGATCCGCTTCGTGATCCCCAGTATCGTGTTCACCATTATCTTGCTGATCACGTTCATCTTCACGATCGTCGTGATCTTCAGGCAGAAGCGATACACGGAGATTAAGAATGACTTCATCAATAATATGACGCATGAGTTGAAAACGCCTATTGCCAGTATCTCCCTTGCAGCCCAAATGATGAATGACGATTCCGTTACGAAGTCGCCGGCGATGATGAAGAACTTGAGCAAGGTGATCAATGATGAGACCAAGCGGTTGAGATTCTTAGTTGAGAAAGTACTGCAAATGTCCATGTTCGACAGGAAGAAAGCTGTATTTAAGAAGAAGCAGTTGGACTTGAATGAGATGGTTGAGAACATTGCCAATTCCTTCACCTTGAGGGTAGAGCACACTGGTGGCAAGATCTATACGGACATCGAGGCCATTGATTCCGCCATCTATGTGGATGAGACCCATTTCCAGAATGCCATCACGAACCTGATGGACAATGCGGTCAAATACCGTAAGCCAGAAGAGCCGCTTGACATCTATATCAAGACATGGAATGATGACCAGCACCTCTACCTTTCCATTCGCGATACCGGTCAGGGTATCAAGAAAGAGAATGTTAAGAAGATCTTCGAGAAATTCTACCGCGTCCATACGGGTAATGTGCACGATGTCAAGGGCTTTGGGCTTGGTTTGGCATATGTCAAGAAGATCGTCGACCTGCATGGAGGGGAGATCAAGGTGGAAAGTGAATATGCGAAGGGGACTAAATTCACGATTAAGCTCCCCGTCATCAAGGACGCATAATGAGAATATAATATTAACAATTTAAATAGAAAAGACTATGGATGAGAAATTAAAAATCTTGCTGTGTGAGGATGATGAGAATTTGGGAATGTTGCTTCGCGAGTACTTACAGGCCAAAGGTTACCAAGCAGAACTGTGCCCGGATGGTGAGGCAGGCTACAAGGCTTTCCTGAAAAGTAAGTTCGATATTTGCGTATTGGATGTCATGATGCCGAAGAAAGATGGGTTCACCCTTGCGCAGGAGATCCGTCAGGCCAACCCTGACATGCCGATCATCTTCCTGACTGCCAAGACCTTGAAGGATGATATCTTAGAAGGCTTCAAGATCGGCGCGGATGATTATATCACGAAGCCGTTCTCCATGGAGGAACTCGTGCTTCGTATTGAGGCCATCCTTCGTCGGGTCCGTGGCAAGAAGAACAAGGAAAGCACCGTTTACCATATTGGACGTTTCACCTTCGATACGCAAAAGCAATTGCTGTCCATAGGAGATAAGCAAACCAAGTTGACGACCAAGGAAAATGAGCTCCTTGCCTTGCTGTGTTCCCATGCCAATGAGATCCTGCAACGCGATTTCGCCCTGAAGACCATTTGGATTGATGACAACTATTTCAATGCGCGCTCTATGGACGTTTATATCACGAAATTGCGGAAGCATTTGAAGGATGATGATCAGATCGAGATCATCAATATCCACGGAAAAGGGTACAAGTTAATTACTCCAGAACAAGACTAATCCTTGGGCACATCCGCCAAAGGCTATGGAATGGGACGTACGGAAGGGTATGTCCCATTCTTAGTATTTGCTCTGTTTTCTTTGTGCCAAGATATATCCGATGATACCAGCTACAATCAGGAAGAAGCCAAGAAGGTTGCAGATGTTATGATTGCTCAATCCCGTGAAATAGAAGACAGTCAGCAAGATAACCCCTAAGTATACCAGCATGAGTCCTGCGTATTTAGCGATTTTTTTCATTCTATATATTTATTTGGCTGCGAAAGTACACAAAATATTTGGCAGGTTCAAGAAAAAGTAGTACTTTTGCACCGCATTTTAAGAAAAATGCATCATTTATTAATTAATTAAACATTTTAAAGTAGTATGAATCAATACGAAACCGTTTTCATTTTGACTCCCGTTTTGTCTGATGAACAGATGAAGGAAACGGTCGCTAAATTCAAGAAACTGCTCACCGATAACGGTGCTGAGATCCTGAATGAAGAGTCCTGGGGCATGAAGAAGTTGGCTTATCCGATTCAAAAGAAGTCCACAGGATTCTATTGCCTGCGGGAGTTAAAGGGTGAACCGACTTTGGTTAACACTCTCGAAACTGGCTATCGCCGTGACGAGAAAGTTATTCGTTACATCACTGTTAAACTTGACAAGTATGCAGCACAGTATGCAGAGAAGCGTCGTGCTAAGCTTGGCGAAAAAAAGGAGGCATAATTTATGGCACAGCAAGAATCTGAAATTCGTTATTTGACCGCTCCTTCTATCGATACAAAGAAGAAAAAGTATTGCCGTTTCAAGAAGAGTGGTATCAAGTATATCGACTACAAGGATCCGGAGTTCTTGAAGAAGTTCTTGAACGAGCAGGGAAAGATCCTTCCGCGCCGTATCACCGGAACATCTTTGAAGTATCAGCGTCG
>ULNB01030614.1_pt1 | contig 28481 bp, 29 predicted proteins | sample 1951811 | NCBI WGS metagenome assembly ULNB01 (sample SAMEA4835566, study PRJEB28245) | human gut metagenome | biome: gut microbiome; material: fecal sample | place: Denmark | collected 2008
TTCCCCTATCAGGGTCGCAACAGTCGTATTGACGAGTTGCAGGCAGCGGTGCTCGACGTGAAACTGCGCTATCTCGATGCGGAGAACTGTCGCCGCCAGCAGATCGCGACCTATTACTACCAACACATCTCCAATCCAGCCATCATCCTGCCCGGTGCCGAAGATTGGCTTCATCGCAAGGTAGACCATGTGTTTCATATCTTCCCTGTGCTCTGTGGTCACCGTGATGCGCTCAAGGACTACTTGCAGGGAGAAGGCATTGGCACAAGGATTCACTACCCCATCCCTCCCCACCAGCAAGACTGCTACCAAGAGTGGCATGGGCTCTCCTTACCCATCACGGAACGCATCCACCGCGAGGAGCTCAGCATCCCCTGCAACCAGACAATGACAGATGAGGAAGTCAAGCATGTGGTGGAAGTCATTAATAGATATGGATAGAAAGACAAAATGCCGACTCTTAACAGGAGACAGTGCAAGCCAACCTTGTAGCAAAAGGACCGCATACACGTTTCTTTCCATATTTTTATCTGAACGGACAAAAACATCAAAGCAATGGCAACTGTAACAATACTCATGGCGGTATATAATGCAGAGAAATTCCTGGGATGGTATCCATTCCCGCATCATTGGCGTTTGTTCTCTCTAATGGAAGTCCTATACTTCCGCATGCGCTATCTCTTGGGCAGGCGCTAACCTTTCGCCATGGATGATGGCGAAGGCTAACTGAGGATGATCACGGATACGCCCCTTGCCGCCTGGGCACCCATCACCAAAGCCTGCTCAATGTCCGCAGTCTTGGATGGACCACTGATAAAGCAGCCATAGCCGTAATCCGTCATTTGTACCTGGGCGTATGCCTGGTGCATGTTATCCACGATGTTCTGCTTGTCCAAGATGATAACCAAATATTCCGAGATAAAACAAACGGCACGCTCCTTCATCGTCTGAGGGACCCAGATGCAGCCATTCTCGGCAACCCCGATCTCACCTTCCACAATGCCCACATCCGTACCGTTCAGGTCTTGCGCATCATCTACCTGATCCGGATTCCTCTCCGCTATATTGATATAAGGCAGATGGGACGCGAACACCTTGGCATCAGGATAGAGATTGCGGATCAACAAGTTCAGGTCATCCGTTTTCTTAGCAAAGACGACATCGCCACCTACTTTCTTTGTCATTTCCACAAACTGCTTGACTGTATCTGGATAGCGTATGCCCTGAATGTCCATGTCAGGCATGTCGTACTGCTCATGGACCTGTCCACGCAGTTTCTCTAACAATTCTTCCTTTTTCATTTTACTTTCCCCTCCTTCCATAATTGATGGAACGGTTCCTTTGCAAACTCAGGTTTGGCATGGCCTAATCCCCAAGGATTCAAGTTGCTGAAATGCGTAAGGCTCTCAGGAACATAATTCGCAAGAGGTGCAAACCGCAACGTCGTGTTATAAAGTGCAGGATGGGTGAATAAGACTTTCATCCCCTCTGACATGAATTTCTTCAAGGGATCTGCCTTGCCTAAGGAATCCAACTGTTGCCTCCATAAATAAACTTGCGACCCGGGATTGACCTTAGCCGGGCATACCTGATCACACGACAAGCACAAAGAGCAAGCAGATACGTTATCGCTATATTTTGCAGGATCCCGCAACATCCCTAAGTTGATCCCAATAGGTCCCGGGATAAAATAGGTATAAGAGTATCCCCCAGAACGCCGATAGACCGGGCAGGTGTTCATGCAAGCCCCGCAACGAATACATTTCAAGGTTTCCCAATGCTCCTCGTTCCCTAAGATATCACTTCTTCCATTGTCGACCAATACCACATGCATCTCAGCGCCTGGTCGTGCCTTCCGGAAATGGGAAGTAAAGGTCGTCGTTGGCTGACCTGTCCCACAACGGCAAAGCAGACGTTGGAAGACAGCCACGGAGGCATAGTCAGGAACCAGCTTCTCCAAGCCCATTGCCACGATATGCAAGTGGGGCATGGATGTGGACATATCCGCATTGCCTTCATTGGTGCACACAACGATATCGCCTGTTTCAGCAACTCCAAAATTAGCGCCCGTCATCCCTGCCCCAGCTTCCATGAACTGATTGCGAAGATGGATACGAGCGCAACGGGTCAGGTAAGTAGGATCATAGTTTCCAATTTCCTTGCTGATCCCCTGCTCTTCGAACATCCTACCCACCTCTTCGCGTTTCAGGTGTATGGCAGGCATGACAATATGAGATGGCTTCTGCCGCATCAGTTGAAGGATGCGCTCACCAAGGTCGGTCTCTACCACGTCAATACCACGCTCCATCAGGTAAGCATTCATCCCTACCTCCTCGGTAAGCATCGATTTGCTCTTCACCATCTTGGTTACCTTATGGGTCTCGAGGATACCATAGACGATCTCATTGAACTCCTTTGCATCCCTTGCCCAATGTACGATTACGCCATTGGCTTCGAGGCGACTGGAGAATTTCTCCAAGTAATCTGCAAGATGAGTGATCGTATGCCTTTTGATCGCACTCGCATGTTCTCTCAATTCCTCCCATTCAGGAAGTTCCCATGCCATCACGTCCCTTTTGGCACGTACACTCCAAAAGGTCTGGTCATGCCAGGTGGTCTTGTCATAATTCTGATTAAAGGCATAAGCTGCCTTGCTATGTAATGTGCTCATGATGAAATCCTTTCTGTTCTTAAAGCCCTGCTGCCAGGATCTGGACGACATGAATAAATTGAATCGGCATGTTACGCCGTTTGGCAATACCTGCCATGTGCATGAGACAAGAGCTGTCGGGCCCGGTCACATACTCCGCGCCGGTCGCGATATGACGCTGGATCTTATCCAGTCCCATGCGGATGGACACCGCTGGCTCCTCTACGGAGAACATGCCACCAAAGCCACAGCACTCATCCTTCCGCTCTGGTTCTTTGATGGTAATGCCGTCTACTAACCTCAACAAGTCGATTATCTTATTAAACTGGGGGATATGGCACTCGGAAGGAGAGGACAATCCAAGCTCCCGAACACCATGGCAGGAATTATGGACGCTCACCACATGAGGGAATTTCCCCGGCAAGGTCTTCACATGAAGCACATCATGCAAGAACTCCACTATATCCATGATCTTGGAAGAGGTCAGACATTCATGCTTCCCTTTCAAGATACGTGGGTAGTAAAACTTGACGAAAGCGGCACAGGAAGCAGAAGGAGCCACGACATAGTCAAAGTCCTTGAACATATCATCAAAGCGTTCAGCCAAGGGCTCTGCCATGGTCTCAAACCCAGCATTGGCCATAGGTTGCCCACAACAAGTCTGCTTCAGGGGATAAGTAACATCCTTTCCTAAATATTTCAACAACTTGTATGCTGCCACTCCCACTTCGGGGTAAAGGGCATCCACATAACAAGGAATAAACAAGCCTATTTTCATGATCGTCTCTATTGTTCGCTAATGACAGACAAATTTAGAAAAAAAATCTTTGATGCCGGTGCAACGGGGACAAAAAATGAAGCATTTGTATTTATTTAACGTTCTGCACGAAAGGAATAACCCTGCACGGAATCGCACAATCAGCAGGAGCCAAGGGATAGAAGTTCGTCGCTTCAAACGCGAAATGGCCAAGGAAGTAAAAAGAAATGGATAATAGTAAATACAGAAACGATTTGGGCGATTAAAAGGAATTTTGTATTTTTGCATTTCAAATAAAAGAGAAAATGATTGTTTGCATAGCAGAGAAACCAAGCGTAGCAAAAGACATTGCACATATCTTAGGGGCAAACACCCCAAAGAATGGTTACATGGAAGGCAATGGATATCAGGTAACCTGGACTTTCGGGCATCTTTGTTGCTTGAAAGAGCCGAACGACTACAATGAAAACTGGAAACATTGGAGCTTGGCTGCTTTGCCCATGATACCGCAGCGATTCGGCATAAAGATTATCGACGACGATGGGATTCGCAAACAATTTAGCATCATTGAGAAGTTGTACCAGCAAGCAGACAGCATCATCAACTGTGGCGATGCCGGGCAAGAGGGTGAGCTGATCCAAAGATGGGTGATGCAAAAGGCCAATATCCATTGCCCCGTGAAGCGTCTCTGGATCTCATCCATGACTGACGAAGCCATCAAGGAGGGATTCAAGAACCTCAAAGACCAATCAGATTACCAGTCCTTGTACTTGGCAGGACTGTCAAGAGCGATTGGTGACTGGATACTCGGCATGAATGCCACACGGTTGTATACCCTGAAATACGGGCAAAACAGACAAGTATTAAGTATTGGTCGCGTGCAAACTCCAACCTTAGCGCTCATTGTCAACCGGCAAAAGGAAATAGACAACTTCAAGCCAGAACCCTATTGGGTTCTCTCCACCATCTATCGGGACACCTTGTTCGTTGCCACCAAAGGAAAATACAGCAGTCAAGAGGAAGGAGAAAAAGATTTCGCCCTCATCGCAGATAAGCCTTTTACAGTAACGGATGTCAGCAAGAAAAAAGGAACAGAAGCCCCTCCCCATCTCTTCGACCTAACCTCCTTACAGGTTGAATGCAACAAGAAATTCTCTTATTCCGCGGAAATGACACTGAACCTGATACAAAGCCTGTACGAAAAGAAGTTCACAACCTATCCGCGTGTTGACACCCAATACCTCAGTGATGACATCTATCCGAAGTGTCCCAGTATCCTCAACGGCGTCTTCCAGGCAAAACTCCATGGACAACCGGTGTATGCCGACCTTATCAAGCCTTTAGGGGGGAAGAAATTGCCGAAGAGCAAGAAGGTCTTCGACACCTCAAAAGTAACGGATCACCATGCCATCATCCCGACCGGTGTCCCACCCAAGGGACTGACAGACATGGAATGGAACGTCTATGACCTCATCGCCAAACGCTTTATTTGCGTTTTTTACCCGGATTGTAAATTCTCAACAACAACCGTTCTGGGGAAAGTAGAGGATATAGAGTTTAAAGTCAGCGGGAAAGAGATCTTGGAACCTGGATGGAGAGCCATCTATGCGAAAGACCAGAAGTCGCATGAAGAAGAAGCGAACAATAATAATGATGAGAAAACTCTTCCATCATTCGCAAAGGGAGAAAGCGGTCCCCACACACCTACCCTGACTGAGAAGTGGACTACTCCACCAAAATATTATACAGAAGCCACCCTATTAAGGGCGATGGAAACAGCAGGGAAGTTTGTGGAGGACGAAGAATTGAGGGCTGCCTTGAAAGAAAATGGCATTGGGCGTCCATCCTCCCGGGCAGGGATCATCGAGACCCTTTTCAAAAGGCATTATATCCGAAGGGAGAGGAAGAATCTTTTGGCCACCCCTACTGGGATCCAACTCATTGACACCATACACGAGGAACTGCTGAAGAGTTGTGAGCTAACCGGCATCTGGGAAAAGAAGCTACGGGATATAGAACACAAGAAGTACGATGCGGGCCAATTCATCAATGAGTTAAAACAGCAGATCTCCATCATTGTCAATGATGTCTTGAGGGACAACTCAAACGGTCCCATCGCAGTGACGACCGATGCGGACCTGAAGAAAAAAACGAAGAAGAGGGCTACAACCGCAAAGCAAAAGGCACAAGTCACGCATTCTGCCAGCAAGTCCGACCAAAAAGCAGGACCTCTGAAAGAACAGGAAAGTAAGTCCAATGCCCCTGTCCATCTCCCTGCCGACGACAGTATCATCGGAAAGGCATGTCCTGTCTGTGGGACGGGCACCATCATCAAAGGCAAGACCGCCTATGGCTGCTCTAACTGGAAGCGTGGTTGTACGTTCCGAATACCTTTTCCTACCACGGAAGAATAAAATAAATACCGATCCCGTCCGTTTATCCTATATGCGGCATTTCAAGACGATAAAGATATTCATGCTTCTGCTCCTGCTCACCAGTTGTGGAGTGGAAAAGGCTATCAAGGACGGGGAGAAGTCCCTTGCCTTGGGGGAATACTATGACGCTGCCAATCATTTCAAGAAAGCCTATTCCCAGATTCCCGTAAAAGACAGGGCAAAACGGGGAGAGCTTGCCTTGAAAATAGCAAGGGCAAACGAGAAAATCAACGCCACGCCCAAGGCGATTGCTGCTTATCGCAATGCCATCCGCTACAAACAGGCATCCATTGCCGACCATCTTGCCTTGGGTCGGCAATTACTGAGGAACGCAGATTACAAAAGTGCCGCCGAGGAATTTAAGTTAGTCTTGGATTCCCTCCCTGACGACATCCTTGCAAAAAACGGGCTTTATTCCGCGGAACATGCTCCCCAATGGAAGAAACAAGGCTCAAGGTATACCGTAAAGAGAATGGATGTCTTTAATTCCCATCGAGATGACTATTCCCCAGTATTGGGAGGCGACTCATACGACGAGCTCTATTTCACCTCTACCCGCAATGACGCCATTGGGGATGAGCTCAGTGGGATCACAGGGGCAAAGGCTGGGGACATCTTTATTTCCCGCAAGGATGAGAAAGGAGGCTGGAGGAAACCGGAAGTAGCGAACGGTGGTGTCAACACTGCGTATGACGAAGGTGCCTGCTGTCTATCACCAGATCAACGGGAGATGTACTTGACACAATGTGTCACTGACCCTGCTTATCCCAGATACGCACAGATCATCGTGTCCAACCGGTCGGATGCGGCATGGGGAAAAGGCACGGAAATAAAACTGACCAATGACACACTTTCCAGTTTCGCACACCCGGCTATCTCTCCCGATGGGCAATGGCTCTATTTCACCTCTGACATGCCGGGCGGGAAAGGAGGATTGGATATCTGGAGAGTAAGGATCACACCCGCTGGATTCGGAGGAGTGGAGAACTTAGGGGAACCCATCAACACGCCGGGGAACGAAGAGTTCCCAACCTTCCGCCCCAATGGAGACCTGTATTTCTCCAGCGATGGTCACCCCGGATTAGGAGGACTGGATATCTTCATTGCCAAGACAGACAAGCAAGGACACGTTCAGCTCGTCCATCCCGGATACCCGCTGAACTCGAATGCTGATGACTTTGGCATGACCTTCGAAGGACCACACAACCGCGGTTTCTTCTCTTCCAATCGTAACGATGGACGAGGCTGGGACCATATCTATAGCTTTGAGAATCCAGAAATCATCCAGTCCATCAAGGGATGGGTATATGAGATGGGGGGATATGAGCTCCCTGCCGCGCAAGTTTATTTAGTGGGAAATGACGGAACGAACAAACGGCTGAGTGTCAAAGGAGATGGATCTTTCACCTATGTGATCCAGCCCCATGTCGACTATATCCTCTTAGCTACCTGCAAGGGATATCTGAACCACGAAGAAGAGCTAAGAGTAGATACTGTATCTTCTTCCAAAGAATACACCTTACAGTTTCCCTTGGCATCCATCACAGCACCTGTATTGATCGATAATATCTTCTACGACTTAGACAAGGCAACCCTGCGACCAGAATCCGCCAAGGCCTTGGACGAATTGGTAAAACTCCTGAATGAAAACCCACATATCACCATCGAGTTAGCAGCCCATTGTGATTACCGGGGCAGTGAAGAGTATAACAAGAGACTGTCACAACGGCGGGCAGAATCCGTTGTCAACTATCTGATCGGGCATGGTATCTCTGCCGACCGATTGACTCCCAAGGGATATGGGAAAGAAAGACCCAAGACGATTTCGAAGAAGATAGCAGAGAAATATACCTGGCTCAAAGAAGGAGAGGTCCTGACCGAGCCTTTCATCCAGAAGTTGGATAAGGAGAAACAGGAGATATGCAACCAGCTCAACCGGCGCACGGAATTCTCCGTTTTGCGCACGACCTATCACCTGTTTGATGAAAAGGGAAAGCTCAGAGAGCAACCGAAGTCAAAAAAAGAGGAGAAGACGGAATGGGACAATGATGTGTTCATCGTAGATTAGTCTTCTGAAGAAAGAACGTTAAACCCAATGACCATCAGGATCGTGGTCACTGCCACGACCACGAACAACGGTGTCGTCCAGGTCACGTCGACGGAAGCAATCACTCCAATGGCGTCACCCATGATATTGCCCAAGGCCTGTCTCAGGCTGTCCACGCCATCAATAATCAAGAAGAAGGCAACCCCGATGACAGAACAGATCCATCGCCAGATACGATTCTGCACCACATGCCGATTCGGTATCTTGCGCATCACCTGCTCAGAAAATCCATTGTCCTCGATTTCCTGCCGGTTCTCCTGAAAGAATTGCGCGATCAACAGATCATCTTGATGATTATTTTCCATATCCATTTTCCTTTAAATAGATTGCTAATTTCTGCTTACCCCTTGAAAGATGAGACTTTACCGTCCCCTGAGCCATTCCAGTGATCTCAGCTATCTTGTCAATAGACTGCCCCTCCATCAACTGAAGGGTAATACAAGAACGTTCATTTTCCGATAATATTGCCAAAGCAGTATGAATATCCATCCTCAGATTAGGATCTCCTCCTTCCACATTTTTCCGACTTACCGCCTTGGCATCAATATCATCGGTAATCTTATGGGCACGCACATAATCATACAACACATTGTAGGCAATCCGATAGAGCCAAGTCGAAAAGCTGGATAATCCCTTGAAATGGGATATATGAGTATAGGCTTTCATGAAAGTATCCTGAGCCAAGTCATCGCTGAGCTGCGTATCCCCCAACGTCTGGTTCAAGAAGAACCGACGTATAGGTGACTGATATTTCACAACAAGCTGGTCAAACGCCTTTTTGTTGTGGAATACAGCCACCTGCGTAACGAGAGAGATATCGTTCAAATCTTTCACTTGGATACGGATTTATAACTCAGGTTGTTCGAAATGGTCTTCCCTGTTTTTGTCCTGATCACAAGAGGCACTCTTGCCAGGCTCTGCACCTGCATCCTTATTGCCTTCCTGATAGGGGGTTCCATACACATCGTCGTGGCTCTGCCCATTCTTATCATTGTTCCTGTAATAGTCCCTTCCCAAGAAAGCCTGTCCAGCTCCATAACAACCGACGAGCGCTCCAATGCCTGCAAGGGCATCTGCATCCCAAAACCAAAACATTAACATCAGCCCCAGTCCGATGGCAGCATTGCGAATTCCCCGCTTCCAAAGGTATTCATCACTTTGCTTGTCCAGCGGAATAGAGTTCTCCGGTATCGGGCGCCCTGTCTCCATGGCTTTCTCTGCCAATGCCACCTTATCATTATGACGTTTAATAAGGTATCTAAGTATCATGACAATGATAATGATGGGCGCGAGCAAGAAAGCGATGAAGCCTATCATGATAGCCAAAATGAACAGAGCTGCTCCTCCTTTCCCAAGATGGTTTAAAAATTCATAGAATCTATCTGCGTCACTCTCGCCTGTATAATGATCATCATAATTATCATAGGAAGAAGTCACTGCACTACTATCTGGGTCTGTGTAGGTCGTGTCAGAATAAGCGTCCACGCCTTCATTATTTTCTTGGTCACCTCCATTCACGGCAATGTTCACGCTCTTCCCCGTTTGGGGGTCTGTTGCGGTAACAGACACCTGGCTGTTCTTTACGGAGTCATCCTTACTTGTCGCCATCGTCACTCGCGGATGATGGCGGTGACGCTGCGCTGCTGCGCTCATCGTCGTTGCACTCAAAGTGAGCATGAGTGCGAATGCTAACACTACTTGTTTCATATACTTTGTTTCATTAATTTTCTGAGTGTTGGACGCATCATGTATCAAATTAGTTGCAAAGTAACAAAAAAATTTTTATTTTTGCACACGAAAAGGAATCATCATGACGCTACCAGAGGATTTTACAACATATACCCAGCAACTTATGGGAGAGAATCTCTTCCTTACGTTACTCCAGGGATTGGAAGACGAAGCCCCAACAAGCATTCGTCTCAACCCCTTTAAGGGTGCCAAAGCCTCCTCCGCATGGCGACCTGTCCCTTGGTGCCCATACGGGTATTACCTCCCGAACCGTCCCAATTTCACCTTTGACCCTTTGCTACATGCTGGAATGTACTATGTCCAGGAAGCCTCATCCATGTTCTTAGACCATCTGCTCCGACAGTTGGTGAAAGAACCTGTCTTGATGCTCGACTTGTGCGCAGCCCCAGGCGGCAAATCCACATGCGCCATGTCAGCCTTGCCAGAAGGAAGCCTCCTTTTCAGCAATGAGCCCATGAAGACAAGGGCTCAGATCCTGAGTGAGAACATTCAGAAATTCGGTCATCCTCGTATCACAGTAACCAACAACTACCCTATGGACTACAGGAAATCAGGATTGCTCTTTGACGTCATCCTCACCGATGTGCCTTGCTCAGGAGAAGGGATGTTCCGCAAGGATGAAGGTTCCATCAGGGAATGGAGCCTGCACAATGTGGAAAAATGCCAGCAACTACAACGGGAGATCGTAACCGACTGTTGGTCATGCCTGAGACCTGGCGGGTTGCTCATTTATTCCACTTGCACGTTCAACGCCCACGAGGATGAGGAGAATGTGGAATGGATCACCCACGCGTTAGGGGCAACCGCTGTGGAGATTCCTGTCGAAGGATCCTGGAACATTACAGGACCACTCGTGGGATCCCATCCCGCCTATCGCTTTATCCCTGGGAAGACAAAAGGGGAAGGACTATTCATGGCAGTCCTTCGAAAAAACGGAGAGGGCAAGCCTTTGGCAACTGATGAGAAGGCACTCGCTAAGTTGACTGCACAATATCAAAAGGAGGCAAGCAAACGCCTGCATGTCCTGTGTGCTGGCGTAAAGGCTGGCATCCAAAAAGGAAAAGACATGATCCCTGACGAGTCTTTGGCCTTGTCCATCACCTTGCGCCCGAGCCAATATCCTATGGCTGACATCAACTACGACCAGGCCATCAGCTACTTAAGGAAGGAATCCATCGTATTGTCTCCTGACATACCACGAGGCATCGTGCTCCTCACCTATCACCATATACCCTTAGGGTTCGCCAAGAATATCGGGAACCGTGCCAATAATCTTTATCCTGTAGAATGGAAAATTAAAAGTTCCCATATCCCGGAAGGTGACAACCATGTATTAGACATTTGAAAATTATCATTATATCACATGAAACAATATCTTGATTTGTTGAACCGTATCCTTACGGAAGGCGTGGAGAAAGGAGACCGCACTGGTACTGGTACGCTCAGCATCTTCGGAAACCAAATGAGATTCAACCTCGATGATGGCTTTCCATTGCTGACCACAAAAAAGCTCCACTTGAAATCCATCATCTATGAACTGCTTTGGTTTCTCAAGGGAGACACCAACGTCAAATACCTACAGGAACATGGAGTCCGGATCTGGAATGAATGGGCAGATGAGAATGGCGACTTAGGACCTGTATATGGTCACCAATGGCGCGCCTGGCCGGATGGAAAAGGAGGGGCCATCGACCAAATCAAGAACGTCATCGAGACCATTAAGAACAACCCGAACTCAAGAAGGATGATTGTCACGGCATGGAACCCAGCAGAAGTTGACCAGATGGCATTGCCCCCCTGTCATTGCCTGTTTCAGTTTTATGTTGCCAATGGACGCCTGAGCCTGCAACTTTATCAACGCAGTGCCGACACTTTCTTGGGAGTGCCCTTCAACATTGCTTCCTATGCTTTGCTGCTGCTGATGATGGCACAGGTAACTGGCCTGAAAGCAGGGGACTTCATCCACACGACCGGTGATACCCATCTTTATCTCAACCATATTGATCAAGCGAAATTGCAACTCACCCGTGAGCCTCGTCCTTTGCCAAAGATGCACCTGAACCCGGAAGTCAAAGATCTCTTCGATTTCCAATATGAAGACTTTGAGCTTACCGACTACCATCCATGGCCTCATATCCAGGCCGACGTCTCCGTATAACAAGAAAAGAAATGAGAATAACATTGATTGCAGCCGTAGCCAAGAACAGGGCTATCGGATACCAAAATAAACTATTGTATTGGTTGCCCAACGACCTGAAAAGGTTCAAGACACTGACAACAGGTCATACCATTATCATGGGAAGACATACCTTCGAGTCACTGCCCAAAGGAGCACTCCCCCATCGAAGGAATATTGTCTTGAGCAAAACCCAAAAGGAATTCCCAGGATGTGACTGTTATCCTTCTCTCGAAGAAGCGTTGTCGCACTGCAGTCAGGATGAGGACATCTATATCATCGGAGGAGCCAGCGTTTATGAACAGTCAATTGGGAAAGCAGATCGCCTCTGCCTGACAGAAATAGAGGATACGCCCGCTCACGCTGATGCCTTTTTCCCTCCTTATGATGAATGGAAGATAGGAAACAAGGAAGAACACGACAAGGATGAGCGGCATCCATACAACTACGCCTTTGTCGATTATGTCAAGAAATAAGGTTACACCAGTTCAGGGAGACTAAGGTATTAGGCAAGATCATCATTTGCGACCAGCGAGCAAATGCCCACTGATCGCAAAGTTAAATTACAAGGAAGGCTTGATTTCTGCAAGCCATTGGTCTATACGCTCTTCTGTCTTGTCGCTCTCATTCACATCATCAAGGGCGAGTCCCACAAATTTCCCGTCAACGACCGACTCGGAATCCTCATAGGTATAATTACTTGCATCAACAGCCCCAATGACATGCGCTCCAGCCTCAGTGACAGCCTCGTAGAGTTCATGCATGCCACCACAGAAGGTATCCCCATAGCTTTCACAATCACCACATCCGAAGAGGGCTACCGTCTTGCCTGCCAGTCCTGCCTTCTTCAGCACTTTCACGCCATCATACCAATCATCCTGCATCTCACCCGCACCCCATGTACTGGTACCGAGGATCAGATTATCATTCTCCTGAATCACATCCTCTGACAAAGCACTTACTTCAATGGCATTAACGCCAAGTTTCTGGGCAATGGTTTGCGCAATACTCTCACAGGTTCCAGTTGAAGAACCATAAACAACTACTGTCTGTTTCATATTCCATTCTATTTAGTATCAAAAAATCCAAATGCAAAGATAATGCCAGAAATCCATTCCTACAATACCTAAAAATAGGGGTTCATCGCTCACATGAAATAGGTACGCTCACATCCCATCCTTTAATAAAGCCAAGAATATAGAATATTATTCTTTATACAAGGACTTAAAATCCATGTTAAAGCATATTTTCCCGAATATCAAAGAATATTTGTTTGACCCATTTATATTCCCTACCTTTGCAAGCACAACAAAGAAAAGATCATATCATTTAAAATATCAATTATGAGTAGAGAGACATTGCATGCACCTTTTCGTGCAGACATCGTGGGCAGCTTCCTTCGCCCACAAGAATTAAAAGAATCAAGGAAACTGTTTGCTGAAGGCAAGATCAACGCAGAACAATTGAGAAAGGTTGAGGACCGGCTTATCACAGAGTTAGTGAAGAAAGAGAAAGCGCACGGCATCCATGCCTTCACGGATGGAGAGTACCGCCGTTCTTATTGGCACCTTGACTTTATGTGGGGACTGACGAACGTGGAACACATTGAATTGGAACATGGCTATCAGTTCCATGGGGAAGAGACAACCAAAGGGTCACTCAAGCTAACAGGAAAGATAAGTGGGGAGAACCATCCTTTTGTAGAAGACTATCTCTTCGTGAAGCAATTTGAGGAAGACGGCTTTGTCGCTCGCCAGACCATTCCTGCGCCAGCACAGTTTCTCGCGGAATTATTCCGTGGCGACAACACGAAGAACACCAGGCAGTATTATCCCGATGATGAGGAGTTGATCCATGACATCGCGAATGCCTATCGCCAAGTCATTCGCCAACTGTATGACGCAGGCTGCCGCAATATCCAATTCGACGATTGCACTTGGGGAATGATCGTCGACCAAGACTACTGGAGTGCCAAAATGAAAGACGGGACAACATTGGAACAAGAAGCAAGAAAATACCTGAAAGTGAACAATCTCGCCTTGGAAGATAAACCCGCCGACCTGGTTATCAACACGCATATCTGCCGAGGAAACTATCATTCCTGTTATGCTTGCAGCGGAGCCTACGACCCTGTGGCACCTTATGTCTTTGCACAAGAGAAGGTTGATGCCTTCTACTTAGAGTACGATGACCAACGGTCGGGAGGCTTTGAGCCTCTGAAGTTGATACCTAAGGATAAGAAAGTCGTGTTAGGGTTGGTCACGACAAAATCACCAGTCTTGGAAGATGAGTCCTTCATCAAGGGACGCATCCAAGAGGCATCACAGTATTTTCCTTTGGATAGGCTCTATCTCAGCCCACAATGTGGCTTTGCTTCCTGCGAGATAGGCAACAAACTGACGGAAGCAGAACAATGGGAAAAAGTTGACTTAGTACAGCAAATTGCCCAAGAAGTGTGGAGGTAAAGACGTATTTGAGGAAAGGGACGCATGCTGGCGCCCCTTTTCTCAAAGTTCTGAGTCGTATAGATCCGACTTATTCTTAGGCAGGTCAATAATAGGAAGAGACCTGTCAATAGCTGCGTTGAATGAGATGATGGTCTCGCTGCGAGACAGACCTAAAGGCTGGAGCTTGTCATGGATAATACTTAACAGATGATGGTTGTTGATAGCATAGATTTTGATAAACATATCAAAGCCACCCGTCGTGTAATGGCATTCCACCACCTCCGGTATTTTCCTTAATTCTGCCAATACCGCATCAAACTTCTCCGGGTTTTTCAGGTAGAGACCTATATAGGCACAAGTCTCATATCCGATTGCTTCTGGATCAATGATAAACTTAGAGCCTTTTAATACTCCCATGGCGGTAAGCCGTTGAATACGCTGATGGATCGCAGCACCACTTACTTTACAAGCACGGGCTACCTCCAAAAAAGGGATACGTGCATCATTCGCAATCAAGCGAAGGATCTTCTTATCCAATGTGTCTAAAACATGTTGTGCCATTTTTTTTGTAATTTGTGGGACAAAGTTACAACAAAAGATTTAGAAACGCAATAAAATAAGAAACTTTTGCGATAAATAATCATCCTTTTATCACAAGAGACAATAAACGATTACTTCCTCTGGGTTGCAGAGTAATTAATCCGATAGGCTTTGGCTTGACGCAAGGCCTGCTTGACATCCGTGATCATGCCCATATTGGTACTCACGTCCGCCTTGATTGAGATGGTCATTTGTTGCTGATCCTCAGGGGACATGCGGTTCTTCTCTTCCGAAACATAGTCGATCACATCACTCACGGAAGCATACTTGTCATTCAATTGAATACGCGAACCTCCCCCCGTCAGATGGGACATCCCATCCACTGGCTTTCCTATATAAATATAGGTGACTGCTGATTTCTTAGTCAACCGGGACAATTCCGTACCCTGTGGGACACGATAGCGTACCTTCAAGGTAACCTTCCGCATGTGCGTAACGATCATGAAGAAGAACAGCACGGAGAAGATCAAGTCGGGAAGAGAAGAGGTATTCAATCCCGGCATCTCATGGGAACGCCTTCTAAACATACTCATTGCGCCTGCCCTCCCCTATGATAGTCGTACGACTCCGTAATGCGCTGAGGACAAATAGATCTTACGGCATCCTTCTGTTCCTGAGAACAAAAGGCATATCCATGCCCAAATTTCCCTTTAGCAATTCGATCCCTCACCGACTTATAGGCCGCGACGATCTCATTTTGCATATTGAAATAGGTATTATAACTGGCATTCGGGTCTGTCTTGATGGAAAGTAAATGCTGTTTCCCCCGATGGGTGACAAAATCCGCAACGATCCCCCGTAGTTTCCGGATCTCCGTGGGATGGTCATCGACCAATAATTGGTTTTGGGCCGTTATGGTCAGCGTCATCAGATTATTCTTGTTCACATCCGACTGCTCCTCCTGACGCTGACGGTCAGCTGGGGGAAGCTGCCGGGAGAGTCCCTTATCGACGTCCATGGATGTCGTGACAAGGAAAAAGATCAACAGCATAAAGGATATATCCGCTGTAGAGGTGGTATTCAATCCCGGAACAATATGTTTGCGACGCTGGAACAGTCCCATTAGTCCTCCTTTCTCTTATACCGCGTTGCCCCATAGACAACGGCACCGATAGCAACCAGGATCATACCAATGCCTGTAAAGATGAACATATCTGCTACCTTAAGCCATAATGCATCCGTATACTCTTTCCCGTTCACCGTCATCGGAGCTGATGAGCCAAGCAAGAAGGTAAGCAACAGGGCGACCATGGTACCGATCGCTATGATATAGGCTATTCTCTTCACAGGGATGCCATTGTCAACACGTTCTCCCCGCCCCCTCGTCTTCAAGGTATGGTAAATGGCACATCCCAAAATGGCAACGGCAGCAAGTACCATCCCATACATCAGGAAGAGAACAGCATTGGTGAAAAGGGGACTATTGAAATTCGGATCATCCATGTAGGGCCGATCAAAACCAACCAGGTAGAAAAGTCCAAAGACAAGAACCGCTACCGCCACGATCCCATATAAGATACGCTGCGATATCCTTTCCGCGGAGTTGCTTCTCCTTAACAGAGAGCCGGGAGCTTCCTTATGCCTATGTAACAACCCGTTCATTTCTTTAACTGATATTTCATAATAGCATCCAGCAAAGTGATGGACGATTCTTCCATCTGACTGGTCAGATGGTCAATCTTAGACAAGATATAGTTATAGAAGATCTGGAGGATCAAAGCGACAATGATACCGAAGATTGTCGTGATCAAGGCTACTTTCATACCTGCTGCCACGATCGTAGGACTAATATCACCGGCTGTCTGGATCTGGTCAAAAGCCATGACCATACCAATCACCGTACCCAAGAAACCCAACGAAGGAGCCATAGCGATGAATAAGGTGATCCAAGAACAGCCTTTTTCCAGATTGGCAGCCTGAACGGAGCCGTAAGAAGCGACAGAACGCTCTACCGTTTCTATCGATTCATCAATACGATTCAACGCTTGCAGGCAGATGGCGGCAACAGGACCACGGGTTTGACTGCAATCAGCCTTGGCACCTTCCACATCATTACTCTCAATCTTCGCCGTGATATCTTTCATGAATCTTTTGGCATTGATCTCCGAAAGGCTCAGATAGATGATTCGCTCTATGCAAAAGGCAAGGCCAATCACGAGTGCAAGGGCAACGAGCGACATAAAGCCCGCATTTCCTTCGATGAACTTTGTCTTCAGCGACTTATGAAAGCCTTCATGCTGCTCCTGGACCAAAGAAGAATCCGAAGCAGCATAGGAATCATCTAAAAGATCAGCATTGGCAAGAGAATCGCTTGCCACGCTATCGGTAGCACTTGCAGCTCCCGGAAGGGCATCACCTTGATGGGCATCCGGACGAGGCGAGGCTTTCTTGCCTTGCAGACTGGTCTTATTGACCTCATTGACCTTTGGACCTGCCTGAATGATAGAACTACAACTGAATATAAGAAGGGTAATTATTGCAAATTTAGCAATCAAACTTTTCATTTGCATATTGAATTTAGCCAAAAATATGCGGAAAGAGGGGGATTCGAACCCCCGAACCGCTTTGGACGGTTACACGCTTTCCAGGCGTGCCTCTTCAGCCACTCGAGCATCTTTCCTTCTAAACGCGGTGCAAATTTATGGTTTTTCTACCGAATAAAAAAATTTTCCGTTGCTTTTTTCATTCTTTAATACAAAGAAATATGAAAAACTCTTTCCACCGTGGCATTTGTCGTGTCGGCAACATCCTCCGCCGTTGTCTGATACACCTCAGCCAACTTGTCCTGGACAAGGGTCACAAAAGCACTTTCATTCCGCTCACCACGGTGGGGGACCGGTGCCATATAGGGACTGTCTGTTTCCAACACGATCCTTTTCAAAGGAACGACCTGTGGCAATACTTCTGGCAAATGACTTTTCTTGAATGTCAAGACGCCACCAATTCCCAAGACGAACCGGTCGAAACGCAACAGTTCCGCAGCTTCCTTCTCATTTCCCGTAAAGCAATGGAACACGCCTCCTGGCAACTCCTTCTCATAAGGCTTAAGCAGATGGAGCATCTCATTCTGGCCTTTACGACAATGGATCATCAAAGGAAGCTGGTATTCGATCGACCATCTTACCTGTTCCTCAAGCACTTCCAACTGCTTTTTCTCAAACTCCCGGCTCCAATAATAGTCCAGCCCCACCTCACCTATCGCTATGAAGGAGGGATGGGCAGACTTCTGGTCTGCATCAAGTATCCTTTTCATGGTTACCAGGACATCCTTCCAATCCGACTTCACCTCTTCCGGATGCAGTCCGATCATCGGGAAAGCATAACCAGGATATTCCCGGCAAGTAGCGAGCACGGTCTCCAACGACTTCAAATCGATATTGGGAAGGAATACCTTCCCCACGCCAGCTGCCTTTGCCCTGCTGATCACGGCAGGGAGATCGTCTTTAAACTCCTCCCCATCTAAATGTGTATGTGTATCTATAATCATGACTAATACAGATGTTCCTCGTGACGACGATAATAATAGACGACGCCAAACTTCCGGCATGCCGCATATCGGATCTCTGGAGGCTCTTTCTCAAAATGTTTCTCTATCTGGTTCCAAAGGTCTAAAAGGATCTCATCTACTTCAGGGCGCAATTTCTGGATATCCTCCAGTGCTTTATTAGTACGGCTTTGAAGTCCCTTCTGCCTTTCATAGACTTCCCTGAAGATATCATAATGGGTCAGCACCATCCCAATCGTTGGATTGTAAATAGCACGTCCTCCTTTCTTGATCCTTGCCTTTTCGCCCTCAACAGTCTTCTTCCCCCACTCCAAGAGTCCCTCAACAGTTTTCAAGTTGGGCACTGCCGTCGTCTCCGGATCCAGTCCATACAATGTCAAGGCCTGTTTCCGGATTTCCTTTCTTTCCACTGACATAAACAGCACCTGCAGGAAATGGCTTACATACATCGTTGCCCTTTTCTGCAGTGCATCTATTTTCCCGGAATGCCTGGTCTGCGCCTGTAAGCACAGTCTGTATTGCTCACAAGCCGTAAACAGATGGTCATAAGCCGATTGGGCACGATTCAGGGTCTTCCAGTCGATGAACCTGTTCCTGACCGTGTAGATATCATTGTTATCCAGCAAGGTCTTCAATGCCTTCAGCCTGGCAGCATCTGTCTTGGGAAGTCTTCTATAGGGCATTCGCGATGGCTTTTATTAATAGGTGCGTTTCATCATCCTTTGGGCATATTCACGCAATTCACCTTTCTGCCCCTCAGGCACGTTCACGGCATCCAGGAATTTCTTGCTGTTCTGGAAATAATAATCGATTTTCTCTTGGGCAAGCTGGTCAATGCCAATATCATTATAGAGCTTTGTCACGGCAGCGATCTTCTCCGCCGGGTCAAAGGATTTTTTCGAGACCCACTCTAACAGAGTTTGATATTGACTGGCATCAGCATTCTCAAAAGCCTTAATCAGCATAAAGGTCTTCTTGTTACAAAGAATATCTCCGCCCACGACCTTTCCAAACACTTTCGTGTCGCCATAGACATCTAAATAATCATCCTGCAATTGGAAGGCAAGCCCTATCTGTTCCCCAAACTTATATAAAAGACCTGCATCCTCATCGGAGGCATCGGCTAAGATCGCGCCCATCTTGAGGGCACAAGCTAACAGGACACTGGTTTTCAAGCGGATCATCTCGATGTATTCCTCTTCCCTGACATCCGTGCGATCCTCAAAATCCATGTCATACTGCTGCCCTTCGCCAATTTCCAAGGCGGTCTCCGTAAAGAGGTCTAAAATGGGTTTCAACTTAGCAGGGTCACACTGTGCCATCCGTTCGTATGCCAGGACCAACATGGAATCTCCAGAAAGGATTGCGGTATTGGCATTCCATTTCTGGTGAACGGTCAGATGCCCACGCCGCAACTTGGCATTATCCATGAGATCATCATGTAATAATGTATAATTATGATAGGTCTCCAAGGCACATGCGGTGGAAAGGATCTGCTCAGGATGGTCCTTATACATATTATATGCGAGGAGCATCAAGGTAGGACGAATACGCTTGCCCCCCATGGAAAGCGCATAGCGGATAGGAGCATACAACGTCTGGGGCTTACGGTCATAAGGAAGATGGTCCAAATAATCGTTTACCAGGTTCAGGATTTCTTGTGCTGTTAACATTGATACGAATCGTTTTAGACTTTATTTTCTGTATTTTACAATTTAAAGACAACCGGTATAGCGAACATCGTGCGACAAGGCTTGTTGTTCTCTATGCCAGGTTTCCACTTAGGCATCATCCGGATCACGCGAAGGGCTTCACGATCAAGGTCAGGATCCGCCGATTTCTCCAATTTCACATCTGCAATGCTACCATCTTTATTGACGATAAAGGAGACAACGACCTTTCCTTCAATCCGCTGTCGCTGGGCCATCGGAGGATAACGAAGGTTCCTGGTCAGCCATTTCATAAACTCGACCATTCCCCCTGGGAATTCTGGCAACTGCTCTACGATTCGCTCTTCCTTGGGATTACCGTTTTCATCAACTTCTACCGGTGTTTGGGGAAGAGCCTGTGTCACTGTGGCATCCGCTGCCTGTCCTTCCCCATTTCCGACCATCAGGGGATTGCTGTTTGGCGATACTTCTTCCAAGGTCTTCGGAGTATGGTCCACAGCCTTGATATTATTGGTAACGGAGGGAGATGACGGTGCTGAGGTCCCGTACGACACCATATCTTTCTGGTCCATGGCCGGTATCATGTCAATGTCCTGAGACAAGTCGTCTATCAGTTGGTCATTATCCTTGGCTTGTTTGTCACGACTTGTGTACTCAAATCCGACAAACAACAACGCCAAGACGAAAATCAGTCCCAACAGGAATCGTGTTGTTCTCTGACCCTCAAGATCCGAAATGTTAGTTTTCTTTGTTTCCACTCCAAATAATAAACCTTAGAGAATTCCGTTATGATAACGAATTCGCGTACAAAGATAGTGCAATTTAAGTGAAGAACAAAAGAATTTATTCTTTTTTACTTCATAAAGATGAGTCATTTTAAATGAAAAAAATCTTTCTTGCCCTCCTGTTATCCCTGTTGATTACGAACGCTCTGGCACAGGAGAGTCAAACGGAATACAATTTCCTCCGCCTACCTGTCAGCGCACATGCTGCTGCATTAGGTGGAGACAATATCACGATCATCGAAAACGATGCCTCGTTGATATTCAACAACCCTGCCTTACTGACCTCTGTCGATGACAAGACGATTACGCTGAATTATATGAACTATATGGAAGGTGCCAATACGGCAAGTGCCATTTTCAACAGGGTGATCAAGGAACGGACGTCTGTCGCTGTGTCTGCGCAGTACATGGATTATGGGAAGATGAAGGAAGTGGATGAGAACAACGTGCAAACGGGGGAGTTCAGCGCAAAGGATATTGCCCTTGCCGGCTATTTCTCCTATCTCCTGACCGATCGACTGGCTGGAGGGATCACCGCCAAGTTCATCACTTCCTACATCGGCAATTATCATTCCATAGCCATGGGGGTAGACTTAGGGTTGAATTATTACGACCCCGACCGGGAATGGTCGCTTTCCTTGGCAGCCAAGAACTTAGGGGGACAGTTGAAAGCGTATGATGAGGAATATGAAAAAATGCCTATCGATGTCCAGGCGGGTTTCTCGAAAAGATTCGTCAATACACCTTTCAGGCTGTCCACCACATTAGTCGACCTCAACCATTGGGACTACAAGTTTATCGACCATGTCACAGCGGGCTTGGATGTCCTGCTCTCTGAGTCCATCTGGGTGGGGGCAGGATATAATTTCCGACGGGCTCATGAGATGAGCATTACAAACACGGATGGGGAAGAAAGCAGTCATGGGGCTGGCTTTTCCATGGGAGCAGGAATCAACCTGGAACGGTTCCATCTGAACATTGCTTATGGGAAATACCATGTGTCCAGTTCCTCCATCATCATTAATGTAGCATACAGTTTATAAACAACAATGAAAAAGATTATCATAGCAATCGACGGTTATTCCTCTTGTGGCAAGAGCACAATGGCCAAAGACTTAGCACGTGAGATCAACTATATCTATGTTGACACCGGTGCCATGTATCGTTCCGTAACGCTTTTTGCCTTGCGGAAAGGACTTTTCAACGAAGATGGGTCTATCCAACAGGAAGAATTGGAGAAAGAAATCCCTCACATCACGATCAGCTTTCAATTCAATCCAGAGACAGGTCGGCCAGACACCTTCCTCAATGGGGAAATGGTAGAGCAAGAAATCCGCGGCATGGAGGTTTCACAACATGTGAGTCCCATTGCTGCCCTGCCCTTCGTACGGCAATTTCTCGTCGCCCAACAACAGAGGATGGGAGAACAGAAAGGAATCGTCATGGATGGCAGGGATATCGGTACCGTAGTCTTCCCCCATGCTGAACTGAAAATCTTCGTCACTGCATCTGCACAAGTACGTGCCCAGCGCCGCTTTGATGAGCTGCAAGCCAAAGGAATGCCTGCCGACTATGACAGCATCCTGAAAAATGTTGAGGAGCGCGATTACATCGATACCCACAGGGATGTATCTCCTTTAAAGAAAGCAGAAGATGCCATTACCTTAGATAACAGCAACATGACGATTGAAGAGCAGAAGCAATGGCTGCTCGACCAATACCATAGAGTGGCGGGGGCATAAGAAAGCTCTCCCTGCAAGCAATAGGCAACCGTCTTTGGTGAAATCAAATTCGGTTACCTATTCTCTTATTATTCCAAGAGGGATTTGGCTGGTTCCATAAAAAGCATTACCTTTGCACCCGTTGATGGATAAAGTATCAATAGGAACGAAAGGTAAAAGTCGGTTTTTCAGTATATATTTTATAGCATGGAAATAATAAGAAATCTTTTCTACGGATTCCCCAACCTTTGGGGAGGCGGCGTCGCCCATTCCGTCATGATCCTGGCATTGGTAATCGCCTTGGGACTTGCTTTGGGAAAGTTGAAGGTAGCACGGGTATCCCTCGGTTTAACTTGGGTATTGTTCATTGGTATTCTCTTTGGTTATCTCAGCTTTAACCTCGATGAACATCTGTTACATTTCATGAAGGAGTTTGGCCTCATCCTATTCGTCTACTCCATTGGCTTACAGGTGGGCCCAGGTTTTTTCTCCTCTTTCAAGAAAGGTGGACTATCCCTCAACATGCTTACGATGGGCATTATCGCCTTGAGTATTGTCACGACACTGATCATCCAATATCTTTCTGGTGAATCGATCACGACCATGGCGGGTATCCTCTCTGGTGCCGTGACCAACACGCCTGGATTAGGTGCCGCGCAACAGGCAAACAGCGACATCAACGGTGTAGACGCACCTGAGATCGCCATGGGATATGCACTGACTTACCCGATGGGCGTCATCGGGGTGATCCTCTCCTTCTTGATCCTACGCTTCCTGCTCCGCATCAATAGCAATCAGGAAGAGAAAGTGGCAGAAAGTGGATTGGGACAGTTGGAGGACTTAACCGTGCGTCCGTTCTCCGTTGAGGTGTCCAACAAGATGATCGACGGGAAAACCGTCAAGGAAATCAGGGATATTCTCGAAAGAAAGTTCGTGATCTCACGCTTGGCTCAGAAGGGATTTGACCGGCAGGATACCGTCGTCAACGGGCGTACGATCTTGCATGTCGGGGATATCGTCAATGTGATTTCCACCCCAAAGGATGTCGATCCTATCATTGCCCTCCTCGGGAAACCGGCGGAAATCAATTGGGACGATTGCGACAAACGACTGATCTCCAGGCGTGTGTTAGTCACAAAGCCCAATATCAACGGCACTACGTTGCACCAGTTAAAACTCCGTGCGAACTTTGGAGCCAACGTCACCAGGGTTAACCGATCTGGCGTTGACCTGGTGGCTACTCCCAACCTAAAGCTGCAGTTAGGTGACAAGCTGACTGTCGTCGGGTCGGAGATGGCTATCAACCATACAGAGAAATTATTAGGGAACCAGTTAAAAAGGCTCAACTATCCTAACCTGATCCCTATTTTCTTAGGAATCGCCTTAGGATGCTTCGTTGCCAATATTCCCATCGATCTTCCGGGCTTTTCTCATGCCGTCAAATTAGGGCTGACCGGCGGTCCCTTAGTCGTAGCTATCCTCATCGGCTATTTCGGTCCGAAATACCATTTGGTTACCTATAACACAATCAGTGCCAACCTGATGCTGCGCGAGATCGGTATCTGTATCTTCTTGGCAAGCGTAGGCCTGGGCGCAGGAAAAGAATTTTTCTCCACGGCTCTCACTGCCCAGGGACTTCATTGGATTCTCTATGGCGTGATCATCACCATGCTGCCAATCCTTATTGGAGGGTTGATTGGCAGATTTGCACTCCACCTCGACTACTACACGCTGATTGGTGTATTGGCAGGTACCAACACGAATCCTCCGGCACTGGCTTATGCCAACGGACTGACATCTGCCGACTCTCCTTCTGTCAGCTATGCCACCGTTTATCCCTTCGCCATGTTCCTGAGGATCATTACCATTCAGATCATGGTCATCGCCTTAGGCTAAAGAGGGCATATCATCATTCTGATGCATCATCTTTTTCGCATGACTTAATCGGGTAGGAGGTAAACACGAATCGTATTTACCTCCTACTTTCGTGTTTATCGACCACACACACAAGCAGTACCTGTGGTGACGGTATAGGAATGCACGGCTTCTATTTCAATGTATATAACAATTCATATATTAAATGTAAATATATCATACGAAATTCTCGAGAGAATTTATTCCAATCGCTGAGGTATTGCCCACCAAAAGGATAGTTGTCATCATAAATTCTCGAGAGAATTTAGCAAAAGATGTGCTTTTCTTGTCAACCTTTGACAACCTTTGACAACCTAAAAACAGGTTGCAAGCCCGATGTACAAAGGCTTTTGACAACCTGTCAACCTATTGCATAAAAAATCTCTAGTATAAAGACACAAAAACAGGGAAGGTAAAAGCCAAGGATCCAAGTGTCTCTGGCATGGAATCATCTGGAATTCCGATATTCGGAAGGACTGATCCCATTCTGCCGCTTGAAGAACTTGCTGAACGATGCCTGGTCGGAGAAATACAGGTCATCCGCAATCTGCTGGATGCTATGGTCCGTGTACTTCAACATCCAACAAGATTCTATGTATAGTTTCCTATGGATAAAATAAGCAGGCGTAAATCCCCCCGTCACGTCATGGATCGCCTTTGAGAAATATCGGGTGGATATATGGAGCTGATCAGCATAAAAAGCCAAGGTATGCTCTTTCTTATAATTCACCTGAAGGGATTCCATAAAAGAGATCAGGAAAGTGAAATACTTTGTATTCACAGACGACCAGGCAGGCAATGTCTCTAAGAAAGACACAAAGTCTGACAGGAACAAGGCAAAAAGTGCTTGCAAAGAATCATAATGACCCTCCGGGTCTTCACGGATGCGGGATGCCATTTCCTCGAAGGTTCGATGAAGGGTTTTTGCCATCTCCGTTGTTAACAGGGTCCTGCCACCCACTTGATTGAGGTTGGGAAAGCATGCGGCACGCAGCAAACGGCTCTGAATAAAGTTTTCCGTAGAAAAATTAGCGCTCACGACCAGGCAGACAGCCTCGTAATCAGAGGTATATTCCTTGACATACCACTTGGAGTTGGGCGTCCCCACGACCAGGACATTCGGTTCTATGACCGTATCCCTGCCATTGAAATTAAACACCACCTTGCCTGCAAGCCCTATCGTAAACATATAACAATTGACGAAATGCTTGACGATAAAGTCGGAATGGGCGATATCAGAGTTGATATGCAGACAGGCAATGACGTTTTTCCAGATATCATATTTTCCCGGAATAGGACTAAGCTGTGATATATAACTGTTCATCGTATTTTGGTTAGTATGCACAAATATAGGAAAAAAATCATTCGCAAGAAAGGTATTCGGCATTTTTTTTGTCCATCACGCAATAATTTACTAACTTTGCAACTGCGTTATATATGCCTGTAATCCTTGGTCAGGTGTTTCTACAAGCTACCTCAATAGTGACTTATAACGCATAACAGAATCTTTTTAAGAACGTCATGAGTAACTTTGCAAGTCACTACAAGTCATTATGCTACTTAGGGGTCCCCATTATCGTGGGACAATTAGGCACGATCGTTCTCGGCTTTGCCGACACGCTGATGATCGGCTGGCATTCTACCGAAGAATTAGCGGCAGCCAGTTTTGTCACCAACCTCTTCACACTGGTCCTGCTGTTTGCGCTTGGCTTCTCCTATAGTCTCACGCCCATCGTTGGTAACCTGTTTGGTCAAGGACGACCTGAGCGGATTGGGGGAATGGTCAAGAACAGTCTGTTTGCCAATGCCATCGTCGCCATCTTGCTGATAATGGTCATGGGAGGTGTCTATGGATGCATCGAGCATCTGGGGCAACCCCAGGAATTGATCCCCTTGATGAAGCCTTATTTCATCGTCAATCTCATATCGATTCCTTTCGTGGTATGCTTCAACACCTTCAAGCAGTTCTATGACGGGATCACACGCACCCAGACATCCATGTATATCATGATTGCCGGCAATGTGATGAATATCATTGGCAACTATATTCTTATCTATGGGAAGATGGGCTTACCAGAGATGGGATTGTTAGGAGCTGGGCTCTCTACTTTGTTTTCCAGAATATTCATGGCGGTTGCCATCACGGCTATCTTTGTGTTTTCTCCCGAAGGAGCCATCTACCGGAAAGGATTCAAAGCACAGAAACTCAACAAGGACGATTATTTTCGTCTCAATCGACTGGGATGGCCGTTAGCACTCCAGTTGGGAATGGAGACCGCAGCCTTTAGCCTCTCCAGTGTGATGGTGGGTTGGATCGACACGACGTCGTTGGCTGCCCATCAGGTAGTGCTCACGATTTCCCAACTCTTCTACATGGTTTATTACGGAATGGCATCCGCTGTGTCCATCCGGGTCAGCTATTTTCACGGTCAAAAGGATTGGACGGCCTTACATGCAACCACTGTTGCAGGCTTCCGCTTGGTTCTTGTCATTGCCGGAATGGTCAGCATTCCCATTCTTTTTGCACGCACCTCCATCGGCAACCTATTCACGGATTCCCCAGAAGTGACGAACTTGGTAGCAACGGCAATCATCCCACTGATCATCTATCAGTTTGGCGATGGCATGCAGTGCACTTATGCCAATGCCTTAAGGGGGATCTCTCATGTCAAGCCCTTGGCTATCATCGCATTCATCTCCTACTTCCTGATCTCCCTGCCCTTGGGATATCTATTGGGCATCCGACTGCACTACGGGCTGGTCGGCATCTGGTCGGCATTCCCATTTGGGCTGACAACAGCAGGAATCCTCTACTATCTGTCCTTCCGAAAGAAGTTCCGACAGGAGCGCCTTCAAGGTTTCATTGAAGAAAATGGACCTTTCACTGAAATTTGTTGATCATTTTCCGGTAACATCCTATCTTTGCACCAGGATAAGAACAAAGAGAGAGAGAATTACTATATGTACTACGAGACGTTAGAGCGAAAATGGCTGCGGGACTTTCCTGCAGCCATTTTCCGTGTATAGGGTCGCCGTTCACCGGCAAGCAGGGCGATGACCCATCATGCCAACGGCCTGTTACCCATTAATGGACCACGACCTGGTAACCACTGCTTTGTATGTCCTTCGGGGTGCACCTGTCAATAAGCATGATGTATTGCCCTGGCACTCGGGGAGCTACGACAGGGGACACAGCATACGGAGTGCGGTAATTGGTAATGCCAAAGGGTGGGAAGAAGAGAACACCCTTGCTCTTCACGACATGCTCCCGGAATGACTTGGTCTTCAATTCCAAGGCCCCATTGATACAGCCTTGATGCAGGGCAAGTGCCTCGGAAGGTTTCAGGTATTCCGCCGTGGCGATATCATCCATGTTGAGATAGATGGCATCCGCACATGAAATCAAGTTGCCATCGACATAGATACGTATCTCTGCGCCTTCTGGGTCTTTATCTGGAGATACATTACGGGGAAGGGTCGACGCACGCCGGGGAAGTAACTTGACGCTGGCTCCCTGATCTCTCGAAGCAGGATTGATGGACAGTCGCATGTAAGAGAAGAATTCATCCACAAGGCGGGCAAAAGAGGAGAAATGACGCTCCGACATCTTTTCTTCGCTGATATAATGTGTCCCATAGAATTCCTTCGTTTGATCCTTCTTCATTGCTTTGACCTTTGCCTTCACTGTGATCTCGGGCAACAACTGCAATTCATGCAAGGGTCCCTGTCGCATAGAACCAGCGACGACGACATCTGAGGATATGCTCTCAAGCCGCTCGATATGATTCCAGTTCTTGAGGGCTGGGATAGTGTCATCAACGAATGTATAATTGTAGAAGTCTGTCTTCCCTTTGCTGTCATACGCCTGTACGAAGAATTCCTCCTTCGGGGAGAAGTCGGCAACAGGAATAGCAAAACGCCCTTCTGCATCTGTACTGCCCGTAAAGGTGGCACTGTTGCTCCGC
>ULNB01035490.1_pt1 | contig 27774 bp, 17 predicted proteins | sample 1951811 | NCBI WGS metagenome assembly ULNB01 (sample SAMEA4835566, study PRJEB28245) | human gut metagenome | biome: gut microbiome; material: fecal sample | place: Denmark | collected 2008
CAGTATATCGATTAATCATCAGTTATTATGTAATATCTCTTTGGTTATGAGGCGATTTCTTCCTCTTTCTGTCCCTATAACAGATGCAAAAGTAAGCAATATTTTCCAATAAAGAATCGTTTCTAACAAAAAAAACTCACAAAACATTTGGTGGAATAAAAATAAAGCCTTACCTTTGCATCCGCATTTGAGAAACAATGCTTGGCGAATCGGTTAACGAATCCCTGGAAGGATGGGTGAGTGGCTGAAACCAGCAGTTTGCTAAACTGCCGTGCGGGTTACCGTACCGGGGGTTCGAATCCCCCTCCTTCCGCAGGCACAGTTTCAAGAATGGGACTAACGGTGGGTTCATCTAACGGTTAGGATACAAGATTCTCAATCTTGGCATACGAGTTCGATTCTCGTACCCACTACATCCTCAATAGGTAGAAAAGATAAAAGGACACTTCATTTGAAATGAAGGCTATGAACAAAAAAGAAGTCTTTGTTATAAGGACTTCTTTTTTATTTGTATTACATATTTATTATACCCTATTGATGTATCCATTACATGTAATACCAAAAGGTCATGCCCAATAAGCTAAAAGTCACCCAATGTTGTTTTTAAATATATTTAACGTACGAATACGTTCACAATATAAGAAGACCATCACTTGGACCATGCCGATGAATCTATGAATATGATGATGAAATCCTTAACTTCTATAATAACTGCGCGTCAAATGCCATTGCGGAGTCCTTCAATGCAAAGGCCAAGCTCTTTAGGACTAACCTCAGAGGAGTTCCTGACAAAAAGTTCTTCCTTTTTAGGATTGCAATGCTATACGCATATCCCCATAAATTTTCTACAGAGCCCGTACCAGTTCAGCGTCGGTGACGGATCTTAATATCACTTGAAGGCCCCTCACACACATGCCAGTCAAACAAAAAAAAAAGATCCAGAGAAAATCTCCGGATCTTTTGTGCGCCCTTAGGGACTCGAACCCTAGACCCACTGATTAAGAGTCAGTTGCTCTACCAGCTGAGCTAAGGGCGCCCACTTTTGCCGTATAATGATTTGTGCGCCCTTAGGGACTCGAACCCTAGACCCACTGATTAAGAGTCAGTTGCTCTACCAGCTGAGCTAAGGGCGCTCATTTATACCACCATTCAGAGGGTCATTTCTGAATTGCGAGTGCAAAGGTACATTCTTTTTAGGACATAGCCAAATATTTCATACGTTTTTTTAGAAAAAAGTTATTCTGCAGTTTGGCACGGTGTTTGCACAAGGAACAGAAATTTGAGTCCTGAATCGCAAAAAAACAAGGGTTCGTTTTGTGTTCAGACTAATTTAGAGTATATTTGCAAAGAATTACATTTAAAAGAAAGGTAAGAAGTATATGACCAGTCAGTTTTCACCAAAAGTTTCTGAAGTCCTTGCATTCAGCAGGGAAGAGGCGACCCGTCTGGCCAGTAGTTCAGTCGGGCCAGAGCATCTATTGCTTGGAATACTGAGAGAGGAAAACGACTTGATCAGGGATTTGTTCGCAAGAATGGATGTAAATATCCAGTCGGTCAAGACAGAATTGGAAGAAAGGGTAAGGGAAGATGAGCTCAAGGAGCCAATCAATACAACAGAGCTCGTACTGAATGAGCAGGCAAGCAATATCTTGAAACTTGCCGTATTAGAGGCACGTATCCAACATACGAGCATGGTCGATGTCCCGCATCTGTTGCTGGCCATTCTACACGACCAAATCAACAACGGTGCTAAGGAGGTTTTGGAATTTAACAATATGAATTATGAAGATACTTTAGCTTTCCTCCAGCAGAAGAAGGCCAATACGACACAAGATGGTATAGGACTACCAGACGAAGACGACTTTGAAGAAGGGGACATGCCCGAGGACAAAGGCAGTTCTGCAACTGGCAAGACTACGACCCAGACAAGGAAGTCAAATGGAAAAACGCCTATCTTGGACAATTTCTCTACCGACCTGACACAGGCCGCAATAGAAGGGAAGTTGGATCCTGTTGTCGGACGTGAGAAAGAAATCCAGCGTGTCACGGAAATCCTCTGCCGCCGCAAGAAGAATAACCCGATTCTAATTGGAGAGCCTGGTGTGGGAAAGAGTGCCATCGTAGAGGGTCTCGCCCAGTTGATAGCCAAGCACCACACTTCGCCTGTGCTCTTCAACAAGCGGTTGGTTAGCCTTGACATGACTGCTGTTGTTGCTGGAACGAAATACCGCGGGCAATTTGAAGAGCGCATTCGTGCGCTGATCAAGGAGATTGAGCAAAACCCTGACATCATCGTATTCATTGATGAGATCCATACGCTGATCGGCGCAGGTAGCACCCCTGGCAGCATGGATGCGGCAAATATCATGAAGCCTGCTCTGGCACGAGGGACAATACAGTGCATTGGTGCTACCACCTTGGACGAGTACCGCAATAGTATTGAGAAAGATGGGGCCTTGGAACGACGCTTCCAGAAAGTTTTAGTTGAACCGACAACGCCAGAGGAAACCTTACAGATCCTGGAGAATATCAAGGACCGTTACGAGGAACACCATCACGTTACCTATACAGAAGAGGCATTAAAGGCTTGTGTCAAGTTGACAGGACGATATGTCACTGACAGGTTCTTCCCTGACAAGGCTATCGATGCATTGGATGAAGTGGGAGCAAGAGTCCACCTGCAACATGCCGAGGTCCCGCCAGAAATTACAGAAAAGGAAAAGGAGATCGAATTCATCAAGACAAAGAAGCAAGATGCAGTCAAGAACCAGAACTTCGAATTAGCAGCCAGCTATCGTGATCGCCAAACGGAACTGGAACTCGAATTGGAGAAATTGAATGAGAAATGGACCAATGGGGACACCAGCAATCGTGAGACAATCACAGATAAGGAGGTGGCTGATGTGGTCTCGATGATGACAGGGATCCCTGTACAGCGTATGGCTGACGCTGAAGGTATCCGACTGAAGAATATGGGTGAGGTGCTGAAAGGCGAGGTGATCGCACAGGATCAAGCCATCGACAAGATGGTGAAGGCGATTCAGCGTAACAGGGTTGGATTGAAAGACCCTAACCATCCCATCGGCGTCTTCATGTTTCTCGGTCCTACGGGTGTGGGTAAAACGTATCTCGCCAAGAAATTGGCTGAGTATATGTTTGGTAGCTCAGATGCCTTGATCAGGATTGATATGAGTGAATACACGGAAAGTTTCAATGTGTCACGGCTCGTCGGAGCTCCACCGGGATATGTAGGATACGAGGAAGGGGGACAGCTGACAGAGAAGGTTCGGCGCCATCCCTACTCCATCGTCTTGTTAGATGAAATCGAAAAAGCCCATGGAAATGTCTTCAATCTGCTATTACAGGTTTTAGACGAGGGTCGCCTGACAGATGGCAATGGTCGCCTGATCGATTTCCGCAACACGGTGATCATCATGACTTCGAATGCAGGTACCCGCCAGTTGAAAGAGTTCGGGCGTGGGGTCGGCTTCAATGCAAATGGAATCAATGGGCTGAGCATCAATGACAAGGACAAGGAATATGCCAGATCGATTATCCAGAAGAGCCTGAGCAAGCAGTTTGCCCCTGAGTTCCTAAACCGCCTTGACGAGATCATTACCTTCGATCAACTTGACATGGAGGCTATCAAGCGGATCATTGATATAGAGCTGAAAGGACTGTTCCGGAGAATGGAAGCACTGGGTTACAAACTCCAAATCACAGATAAGGCAAAGGAATTCGTGGCATCAAAAGGCTATGATGTGCAATTTGGGGCCCGACCCTTGAAGAGGGCCATTCAGAATTATATCGAAGACGGTCTCTGCGAAAAGATCTTAGCGGGAGATGTCAAGCCGGGAGATGTTATTTCAATTGGAAAGAACCCCAATAAGGAAGAGCTTACCTTCAAGTAAGCTAATGCCAAACAGAAAAAAGAGGTATGCAATATCACATCTGCATACCTCTTTTTTGCATTTTAGGAAGTCCGCCTCATTGAACAGTCAGAGTAATAGAACCTTTGATTTTTCCTTGAGTGAGGTCTTTTACGTTCAATCGAATGGTACCTGGAACATTTGATGCCTGCACCAAGACTACCAACTTTCCACTGAAGAGCTTCATTTTGGGCTGTGTGAAGGACTCCAGGGAAGTAGCATCTCCATTGCATACAGCTTTAAAACTACCAGCCCCTTCTACAGAGAATTGAAGCTCATCGGTAGCCGTTGGCACCTCCACCCCATTCTTGTCTACTAAGGAGACTGTCACAAACGCGACGTCATCGCCATCAGCAGTAAGTATGGTACGGTCAGCAACTAACCGCATGGCCACAGCCTTGCCTGCTGTCTGCACAGTTTCTTCACCAGCTTTCCTCCCCTTCTCATCATAAACGACCACCTTTATCTCGCCAGGCTCATACTTCACATGATTCCACCGCAGTCGATAACGGTCGAGTAGCTCACGATTCATAGCGTCATTATCTGCAGTTGTAGAAGGCTTTAAGTCCTTCTTCTTAGAGATTTTACCTTGGCTCTTGCCATTTACTAAGAGCTCTGCTGTCGGATAATCCGTATAGCAATAGACAGGAGTCACCTTACCCTCGCGCCCTTTCCACGTCCAGTGGGGCAGTAAATGGATCGTATGCTCCTTTTTGTTCCACACAGAACGGTAGAGATAATAGCGGTCCTTGGGCAGGCCAGCCAGATCGACGATGCCAAAATAACTGCTTCGTGACGGCCAATAGGTATCATAAGGAGTCGGCTCACCCAAGTAATCGAATCCTGTCCACACAAATTGACCGATGGTCCAGTCGCGTTCATCCTGCAAATAGAAATCAACATCAGGAAGATTGCTCCATGAACAATATTCCGTATCATAGCTGGAGCATTGCCCGTCAGGATGGATACCCTCATGGGTGACCTTGACCGGGAAATAGTAAATGCCACGGGAACTGACAGTAGAGCCAGTCTCCGAACCTAAAAGGAAGCCCTGAGGGAGTTTGGCTATATTCGCATCATAACGATGGTCACGGTAATTGAACCCTGGGACATCCATCCCTTCTGCCACTCCTGACCGCACAGCATCATCCACCCTGTCCAGTCCTTGGGTAACAGGGCGAGAAGGATCTAACTGGTGGCAAAGACCTTGTAAGTGTGCGGATAGCTCTTTTCCTTGCTCACTGCCTTGTTCAGGTATCTCATTGCCAATGCTCCACATGACAACCGACGCATGGTTACGATGGTTCAAGACCAAGTTGGTGATATCCTTGTCACCCCAATCCTTAAAGAAAAGAGCATACCCATTCTTACATTTCGGATAGTTCCACATGTCAAAGCTCTCTGCCATGACCATCATTCCAAGGGAATCGTACACCTCCAATTGCAGGGTTGATGGCATGTTATGGCTGGTGCGGATCGCATCACATCCCATATCTTTAAGGATTTTCACCTGACGGATCAAAGCAGCCTTGTTAACGGCAGCACCCAATGGTCCCAAGTCGTGATGCAAGCAGACTCCTTTGAGCTTACGTCTGATGCCATTGAGTTGGAAGCCATGGGCCTTGTCGACAGACACCGTACGGATGCCCACCTTCTGCGTGGTCATGTCTACTACCTGTTGATCTTTGATCAGTCGAGTAACCAAACGGTACAACACTGGAGATTCAGGGGACCATAGCATGGGCATCCTCACCTTCATGTCCGCATGCAGAATACCATTGACAGGTACAGTAGAGCGATTGACACATTCTACAGATCCTTTGGGATTGTAGAGTGCGACCTCAACCGACAAGCCTTTGTCATCTTCTCCATTCCGAATCTGCGTATCCACACTTACCTTTGCCACTGTATCCGTAACAGTCAATGTCCTGAAATACGTTCCCCAGGAATCGATGAATGCCTTTCCCGTCAGTACCAATTTGACAGGGCGGTAAATGCCTCCACCAGGATACCAGCGACTACTTTCCTCGCGGTTCTTCAAATGAACGGCAATGGTATTGTCACCTGCGTGAAGGAAAGGAGTAGCATTCATGCGAAACGCATTATATCCATACGCCCAATAACCCGCCTTTTGTCCATTGATGATCACCGTAGGCTCGCTCATGGCACCATCAAAGACCAACATGGCATGCTCGGGAACGGAAGAGAGATGGACTGTTGTCCGATAAAAACCTTCCCCGATCCAAGGCAGCGCACCCGATCGTCCTGACTTTTCCGTTTTCTGCGTCTCCCCATTCTGTTCAATTGCCACAGTTTGCAAGTCCCATTTCTTGTCGAATGGGCCACTGATCGCCCAGTCATGAGGAACACTCACCCGTTGCCAGGATACTTGATCCCGGGAAAAATCCCATGTTCTTAATAACAACTCCTGACGTCCTTGGGCAGAGAGTCTACCGGAGAATGCCACAAACATTACCAAAAGAATCCATTGATACTTCATCTGATCTTGTTTTAATAGTTTCCATTTTCCTCTACAAAGTTAAACAAAATCTTATAAAAACGCAATAATCCACCTATAAGTCAACATAAAAATTTTCATCTCTCACCATTGTGTCCCTACACAGTATTTTTTTTAAAAATAGTTACGCAAAATGTTTGTTAGTTAAAAAAAATCCTTTATCTTTGCAAACGTTATCCTGAAAACAATCTTTTTACCTTAAAAGAACTAATACCTATTGAAGATTTGGAGCGGTTGCCTGTGAAGGCCATCGCTTTTTTTATGCCTACCCTCCCACCCCCCAATTCCATCTACATCACGACTTCTTACTTTTTACGACTCAAGCAAAGAGGCGATCAAAGCGTGAAGCCACTGGCATATTTTGTATCTTTATACTGGAGATTTTTTGTACAATAGGTTGACAGGTTGTCAAAACCCTTTGTACATCGGGCTTGCAACCTGTTTTTAGGTTGTCAAAGGTTGTCAAAGGTTGACAGAAAAAACACATCTTTCACAAAATTCTCTCGAGAATTTATTGGAACACTTGTGCTTTTGCTTGGCGAAACAGCCTCAATTGGATCAAATTCTCTCGAGAATTTTGTATGATAGCTTCTATTTCTATATACGTTTGACTTTGCCTTCTTCGCTCCTATTGTCGTCAGTATACAGTTATATCTATGCGCAAAGATACCTTTTCCACACTTTTTCCAATGTTTATCTTTATACGCTTCGTACTGAAGCAAAGTTGAAAAGACGCAAAATAGCGCCAAAAAGTTTGCTTATATGGAAACAATAGCTTATCTTTGCAACCAGTACAAATAAATAAACGTAACGGACACATGAACCATATAAGAGTGGTAATGATGGAAGAGGCGTTAGAATTTTTCCACTCCTTGCCGCATAAAGTACAAGAGAAGATCACCTACAACTATCTGAAGATAGAACAGGGAATCATAAACAAGGAAATCTTCAAGAAGTTGGAAGGATCTGACATTTGGGAGTTTCGCACTCTATTCAATGGTAATTGTTACCGAATGTTCTCCTTCTGGGATACGGAGACTGAGACGTTGATTATTGCTACGCATGGCATTGTCAAAAAAACTCAGAAGACTCCCTCAAAGGAAATTGCAAAGGCGGAAGAAATTCGAAAATCGTATTTTCAACATAAGAAAAAGTAAACAGTATGGAACAGATGAAATTGACACCACTCTCAGAAGTGGTAGATGAGGTTTGGGGTAAGATAGGCACCCCTGAACGAGATAAAATGGAAGAAAAGTTAAAGGAGGAAGTAAATGCCTATCTTTTGGGAGAGACTATCAAGAAAGAGCGTATCAAGCAGAACCTCACACAGGAAGAGTTAGGGGAGAAAGTAGGAGTAAAGAAGTCGCAAATCTCTAAATTGGAGAATGGCAGGAGCGTTATAACCCTACCCACTATGAGCAGAGTATTCAAGGCTCTGGGCTTTGGTAAGGCAACACTTGACTTAGGTAGAGGAGGTAAGGTCGCCTTGTGGTGACGTTTACCTTTAACTGTTATACCTAAGTTTTTTACCTAACATTATACTTTCGGGTGACACTTTCGGGTGACAGTTAGGTGACACTTTTGATCAAAACAAACCTCATAAAACCCCAACAAACCGCACAATCAAGGAACTATCTTAAACAACGAAAGCCGCTGAATATCAGCGACTTTCGTATAGTTTGTTTATAGTATCCTATGGTATGCATAAGCCTACCCGAAATTATCGTACATAATACTTTCAGGATCCACGCCTAAGCTATCCAGATAATCGGTGACGGTCTTGATCAACATGGGAGGTCCACACAGATAATACTCGCAGTCCTCTGGAGCATCGTGATCCTTAAGATAAGTATCCCGCACGCAGTTTACTGCAAACCCTGTATAGTACTTAACTCCTGCAGCGTCTGCTTGAGGGTCAGGGCGGTCAAGAGAGAGATGCATGTGGAAATTGGGATATTCCTTTTCGAGTTCCCAGAAATCCTCCATAAAGAACGCTTCACTAAGGCTTCGAGCGCCATAGAAGAAGTGCATCTCGCGGTCACGACAGTGAAGGGTTTTCAGCATGTGCATGATCTGAGATCGGAGCGGTGCCATACCAGCGCCACCACCAATCCATATCATCTCTTTCTTGGAATCGAAATGTGGATGGAAATCGCCATAAGGACCACTCATCATTACCTTATCCCCTGGTTTCAAGGAGAAGATATAAGAAGATCCAATACCCGTGGGCACATTCTGGAACCCTACCTGCGGGCGAGGCAAGAACGGCGTCGTTGCAATACGTACAGTCAAAGTAATGATGTCCCCTTCTGCAGGATAGTTTGCCATAGAATAAGCACGGGTCGTTGGCTCTGGATTATGCGCCTTCAGCGAGAAGATATTGAATTTCTTCCATGCACCGATATATTCTTCTCCGATCAGCTCCTTGTCAAAATCCTTCTCATAATCGATCGTGTCATAAGCAGGAATCTTAATCTGGGCATACGATCCTGGTACAAAGTCCATATGCTCACCTTTGGGCAGTGCCACCTTAAACTCCTTGATGAACGAACTGACATTCTTGTTGCTGATCACTGTACACTCCCACTCTTTCACGCCTAAGATGGACTCCGGTATCTTGATTTTGAAATCCCCTTTCACCTTCGTCTGGCACCCTAAGCGCCAATGTTCCTTGATCTGCTTACGTGTGAAATGAGGTTTCTCTGAATCCAAAATCTCCCCACCGCCTTCAAGTACCTGCAACTTACACTGGCCACAACTTGCCTTACCACCACAGGCTGAAGGGAGGAAGATGCCATTCTCATTTAAGGTACTCATCAGGCTGTTGCCCTGTGGCACAGAAAGAGTCTTATCCCCATTGATGACGATGTTCACATTTCCACTCGGAGAGAGATACTTCTTTGCAACGAGCAAGATCACAACCAAAAGGAGAATCGTAACGAGGAAAACTCCTATACTTGCTATAATAAATTGTCCCATAATTACTATTCCTCCCTATTAAAATTTAAGACCAGAGAAACACATCATTGCCATGGCCATCAGGCCTACCGTGATAAAGGTTATCCCTAATCCCTGAAGTGGCTTGGGAACATCACTATACTGCATTTTCTCACGGATTGCCCCCATGGAGACGATGGCTAACGTCCATCCCAATCCTGAACCAAAAGCATAAGCGATGGAATCCCATACATTCCCGATATACTGCGAATTGCTAGGATCAAGGTTGATGCGCTGCTGCATGAACAGTGATGCACCCATGATGGCACAGTTCACGGCAATCAACGGAAGGAAGATACCCAACGCTGCATACAGAGATGGACTATAGCGCTCAACTACCATTTCCACCAACTGCGTAATACCCGCGATGACAGCAATGAATAAGATGAAACTCAGGTAAGAGAGATCCACTCCTTGCACAAGGCAATCTGGCCCCAGGACCTTGGTCTGCAAAAGATAATCAACGGGTACAGTGACAACCAACACGAAGGTTACGGCAAGTCCCAGACCCAACGATGTCTTCACATTCTTAGAAACGGCAAGGAATGAACACATGCCCAAGAAGAAGGCGAAGATCATATTGTCGATAAAGATCGACCTAAAAAACAAAGTGAATAAATGTTCCATTATTTCTCCTCCTCCTTATAAATAAATGCCCTGTGAACCCAAATCACACAACCCAAAAGGATCAATGCCATTGCCGGCATGGTCATCATTCCATTATTAATGTAGCCCGCATCATAAGCAGCTTGTGGAATAATCGTGAATCCCAAGAGGGTACCACGCCCTAACAGTTCGCGGACAGCACCCACGATCACGAGGATGAGTGCATAACCCAGTCCATTTCCAATACCATCTAAGAATGACGGCCAGGGCTTGTTCATCATTGCAAATGCCTCCAGACGTCCCATTAGGATACAGTTGGTAATGATCAATCCCACGTAAACCGATAATTGGACACTGACATCATAAGCCACTGCCTTCAGAATCTGCGAGACAATGGTGACCAGTGCTGCCACGACCACCAATTGCACGATAATACGGATACGCATGGGGATGGTATTACGGATCAGGGAAATAATCACATTGGAAAATGCCGTAATGATCGTAACGGCAAGTCCCATCACAATGGCCGGTTTCAATTGCGAGGTAACGGCCAGGGAAGAGCAGATACCCAGCACCTGAACCATGATCGGGTTATTCTGGTTCAAGGGGGAAACCAATACCTCTCTATTTTGTTTGCTAAACAATGTCATAATTACTTAACATTTAAGAACTTTAAATAAGGTGTCAATCCATCGTGCAACATATTGCTCACGCCGTTGGAAGTAAGCGTAGCTCCTGTGACGGCGTCCACCTGTGTGCCTGGATCTTTGATATCCGACTTCTTCTTTACGGCAAGGGCGATGGCATCCTTCTTTCCTCCCGCAAACAGGTTCTTGCCCTGAAACTGTTCCTGCCATTGAAGATTGTCCTTGATCTCAGCACCAAGACCTGCGGTCTCACTCTCATGGTTGAAGTATGCTCCATACACCGTAGCTTTATCACCGTTAATGGCAATGTAGCCAGATATAGGTCCCCAAAGACCCATTCCATAGACCGGAATGACGTATTTGACCTTTCCATCTACCTTGCATACGTATAATGCCAGTTTGCCAGCCTTGGCATCGGCACTATTAAGTTTGAACCCAGCCTTCTCTCCACCGACCTCTCCTTTCACAGTTACCTGTCCGTCGGCATTGATCACCTCATCTGCGGTAACCACCTCCTTATATTTAGCAGCAGCCTGTGCATCATCAAGGTTACGAATATTGAGAGAATACAGAATTTGCTTTTTCTTGTCCAAAGCCACATTCGCATCCTGTGCAGGCTTGAGAGCCTGGAAGACGAAAGCCAGCAGGAAGGCGACGATCACCACGATGACTGCCGCATAGATAATCGTATAGGAATTAGAATTGGTATTCATTCCTTTTTTCTTTTCTTCTGCCATAGCTTTACTTGTTTTTAGAAGTTACACGTTTCATTCGCTTGCTGACATTGCTCTGTACCACACAGTAATCGATCAACGGGGCAAACATATTCATAAACAGGATGGAGAGCATCATGCCTTCCGGGTATCCTGCGTTCATCACTCGGATGATCACTGCCATCGCGCCAATCAACAGTCCGTAAATATACTTTCCTGTCTCTGTACGCGCTGAGGTGACAGGATCGGTAGCCATAAAAACTGCGCCAAAGGCAAATCCACCCAAGACGAGATGCTCGTACCAAGGAATAGGTGTCATGCCACCTGCATAGAAGAGAGCAGCCACCACTCCGCCTCCTACAAAGACACTGAGCATGGTCTTCCAACTTGCCACGCCCGTCCAAAGGAGAATGATTGCGCCAATGGCAATGGCAACGACAGAGGTATCGCCAATGGAACCGGGAATGAAGCCCGTCACCATATCACAAAGGCTATAAGGGATGTTCGCGCCTTGTGCGATCTCACCCAATGGCGTGGCGCAGGTAAATGCATCCGGAAGGGTATTCCCCAAGCCGCAAATCTTATCTGTAGCAACCCATACTGCATCCCCACTCATCTTGCTCGGATAAGAGAAGAAGAGGAAAGCACGCGTGACAAGGGCTACATTAAAGATGTTCATTCCTGTGCCACCAAAGATTTCCTTGGCAAAGATGACTGCAAACGCGATTGCTATAGCCAAGATCCACAAAGGACAGTTAATGGGAATGATCAACGGAATGAGGATTCCAGAGACAAGGTATCCTTCCTGAATCTCCTCATGCTTCCACTGTGCCCAAGCAAACTCAATGGCAAGTCCCACAATATAGCTGACCAATATCTTAGGAAGGACCGCTAAGAAACCATAGAAGAAGACCGCCCAAAAAGAGGCATCAGCAAGTGTCCCTGCTGCTTTGTAGTTCTGGTAACCGATGTTGTACATGCCAAACAACATAGCTGGCAACACTGCGATTACCACCATGCTCATAATACGCTTTGAGTCGATAGAGTCATGAATAGAGGCACCACTCGCAGAAGTTGTGTTAGGTACAAAGAGGAAACTTTCCATTCCTTCGTAGACACTACGAAAGGCATGGAGCTTACCGCCCTCTTCGAATGATGGCCTTATCTTATCGAGATGTTTTTTTAATGCTGACATATTCTTATGCGTTTTCTTTTCTTAAAATATCCAAGCCGTTACGGACAATCTTCTGCAATTCGAGCTTAGAAGAATCGACGAACTCTGCTACGGCAAAGTCTTCAGGACTAACCTCATAGATCCCAAGTTGCTCTTGACGGTCGATGTCCCCGGTGATGATAGCCTTGATGAGATACTCGCCGTAGATGTCCATCGGCAAGACCTTATCATATTCCCCACTCATGATCATGTGGCGCTCGCCACCTTTGACACGAGCATCCAGGTCATACTCCCGGTTCTTTCCCATCAGCCAAGAGAAATAACTGCGACTGACAGAGAACTGCTTAGTACGAGGCAGGATCCATCCCATGAATTCATCAGCATTGTCACCTTCTGGAATCACGGTCACCTCAGAAGTATGGGCACCTAAATAGTCCTCTAAAGTTGCCTTGCGCCCAGTAAGCGGATTGCCATTCAGAATGCGCACATGCTCGGTAGCCTTGAGCTGTCCATTCAGGATGACACGCAGCGGAGTACCCACCAACGCATCTACATAAGCAGGATGGCTGACCTCACTGCCAGCAACAGCCACTGTACGTGTCAAATCTACTTTCCCCTCATCAAACAGACGACCAAAGAAAATCACAGCCGTAGGATCAACGGTCCACACGACCTCTCCTTTGTTGACTGGATCAAGATGATTGACTTGAACGCCCACATTGCCTGTCGGACAGGGGCCACAGAAGACGGTGACATCCACATCCTTGGCATGAACTAAACTACTGTTTTCCCCTACTCCAAGATAAGTCTTTGCAATCTTAGAAAGGGCTGTGAGTCCGGTTTGGAAAGCTTTCTCATTGCCTTTTATCTCCACTTCGAAATCTCCGGCAAGCGGCATGTCACGCAAAGCAGAGACAAAAATAGCCTTCGGCTTGACATCTGGCGTCGTAGAAACTGCATAGGGAAGCTGATTGACATATCCAAAAAGCCCCGCCTCCAGAAGGGAGGACACTACAGCATCACCATCAAGGGATTGGATATCCTTCTTCCCAAAGTCAACGAACTGCTGGACCTCATCGGGCTCTACTTTTATGCAGAGTACTTTCCGGCGGTCACCACGGATGATTGCCGTCACCGTTCCACTGACAGGTGAAGCGAATCTTACTTCTGGACAGTTCTTGTTGACGAACAAGGCATCCCCGGCTTTTACTTTGTCCCCCTCATGGACTACGACTTTTGGCGTTACGCCGGTGAAATCTTCAGGCACAAGAGCGAATTCCCTTGCCTTCCCGATGCTCACCTTCTCACCCTTCGCCTTTCCTTTCAGGTTGATGTTTAAGCCCTTTCGTAATTTAACTACATTTGTCATAACTACAAATCAAATATTTTAAGGATTATTTTCCATACGAAAAGCGATGCAAATATAACTAAAAATAAGCATAAATGAAAGAAAAAAACGGCTTTTATTTCGGTGGGACACTTTTTTATTATAAATTTGTAACTGAAAACTGGTTTGAAGCATATAAAACATATTGTTAATGGTATAATATGGACGATCGCCGGACTTTATATTATACTGATTATACTGTTGCACATTCCAACAGTACAGGGCTTCATTGGGGATGAGGTAAGCGACGCCTTGGCAAAGAAATTGGGAACGAAAGTCGCTATTGGCCGTGTGGATTTAGGATTCCTCAACCGTCTGATCATCGACGACGTGTCCATTCAAGACCAAACCGGTGGAAAGATGCTGGAAGCAAAAAGGATCTCTGCAAAATTCGACATTCTCCCCCTTACCCAGGGAAAAATATCCATCTCATCAACACAATTGTTTGGCTTGAAGGCGTTCCTATACCAGCAAACCGCGCAATCGAAGCCTAATTTCCAGTTTGTCCTGGATTCCTTGGCTTCAAAAGATACCACCCATCAACAGCGGCTTGACATTCACATCAGCTCGCTTATCATCCGTCATGGGGAAATTGCTTATGACAAGAGGTATCTTCCCACCACACCCCACGAGTTCTCACTGAGCCATTTGCATGCGAAGGAGATTAGCGGTCATTTCATAATCAATGCCATCAGGGACGATTCCATCCATGTGAATATCAAGGAGCTCTCTTTCGCCGAACGATCCGGCTTGGACATCCGGTCTCTAAAATTCAAATTGATCGCGACAAAGACAGGTGCCAGCCTACAGCATTTCGAAATGCGGATGCCCCACACTTCTTTGAGTTTAGGCGATCTCCATGCTTCTTATCGCTTTATGGACAAAGACTTCCTTCCCGCAACTCTTCAGTTTGATGGAAGCTTGAACCCATCACAGATAACTCTCTCAGACTTCAGCTGTTTCCTTCCCGTACTATCTAAGTTCAAGGATGCCCTCTCCGTGAGTACAAGTTTCACAGGAACCAGCACTTCCTTGCGTATCAAAAGCCTGAAGATATCATCCCATGATAGGCACATCTTGTTGAATGCAGATGGATCGGTCAGCGACTGGAGTGCTCGCCTTCGCTGGTACGCCAACATCCGACAATTGAAGGTATCAGACACAGGTATTCAATCTCTTGCTGGACAACTGGGGCATCATCTTCAGATCCCCGCTGTCATTACACGCTTAGGGGATATTCATTTTAAGGGAGTAGTTGGCGGCGTATCACAAGACATCGCGTTAAAAGGAATTTTAGACACTGATGCGGGGAAAGTGAACTTAGCCGTCGGAAGGCACGGTCGTCAGTTCACGGGCAGAATAGAGACGGCTAACCTGGACTTAAAGCGGATTTTAGCAGACAATCGTTTTGGAAACACTGCCACTCGCATCAATATCGATGGAGAGCTTCCCAAGAGTCGTCAGCTCAAAGACGCCATGATCAAGGCTCAAGGAATCATTTCGCAATTTACTTATAACTCATATATTTACAAGAACTTAAGCATCGACGGAATATATCGTAGAGGAGCCTTTGACGGGAAGTTGGGCATGGATGACCCGAACGGCAAGATAGCCATCAATGGGCATATCGGGATGACAGGGATTCCTTCTGCGCGTCTCACTGCAGAAGTACAACAGTTGAACCTATCTAACCTAAATATCACAAATCGATGGCCTCGTACCCAATTTAGTTTTGGACTGACAGCAGAAATTTCCGGGAACAGTCTGAATACGTTGGTGGGTAACATATACCTAACTGGCTTTACGATGAAATCGCCCAACCAGGATTATTTTCTATCAACGATGCACCTCCAGGCCGGCAATCATCCTGATGGCCATTACTTAACGATGAACAGTGACTTCGGGGACCTTGGCATCAATGGGAAGTTTGACTATCGAACGATCGTACAGAGTGTGGTCAACTTGATTGGAAGCAAGCTCCCTACGCTGCCCAATCTCCCAAAGATCACCCGCTTTGACACCAACGATTTTGCGATCAATGCGACGATCAACCGGACTGACTGGCTTAGGAACCTCTTCCACGTTCCTTTGGAAATGAATGAGCCACTCCACATTGCCGGGACAATGAATGACCGGACCAACGATATGAACATGCGAGTTGACATGCCAGCATTCACTTATCATGGGAAAAGTTACCGGAACGGGCATCTTCATTTCATGACAATCAACGACTCCTTGAAAGTAAAAGCGCGTCTTACTACTGGACAAGAAGGCAGCAAAGGCGTCGACTGGAACGTCAGTGCAGCAGCAGCCCATAATCATTTGAATACAATTCTGGATTTTAATAATCATCAGAAACAACAGATCAAGGGTAGGTTTGACACGGATACCCAATTCTTCACCAACGAGCAGGGCTTGTCTGCTGCCCACGTCAATGTCCATCCGTCAGAGATATGGATAGGAGATACGATCTGGAATGTCAATCCCTCTGACATTATTTATAGTAAGAACCGCCTTACCATTGATCATTTTGCCATTGAACATAACAAACAGCATATCATCGTATCAGGACTGGCGACCAAGAACCCGAACGACTCTGTATGTGTGGACCTCCAGGATGTTGACGTAAGCTATATCATGAACCTCATCAATTTCCATGCTGTTGACTTTAGCGGATTGGCAAGTGGAAGGGCATACATTTCCGGGGCTTTCCAAAATCCGGAGGCTTTCGCTCGACTAACCGTCAATCAGTTTAAATTCGAAGATGGTAGAATGGGCGTCCTGTCTGCATTTGTCAACCTCAACAACAAAGACGAACAGATCGACATAGACGCCATCGCCAATGATGGGCCTGGCGTACAGACCAAGATCAAAGGCTATGTCTCTCCCCGCCGGAACTATATGGACTTAGGCATTGATGCCTACCATACAAACGCCGAGTTCCTGAAAGGATTCATGGGAAGCTTCATGGGAGACATTGACATGCATGTGGACGGATCACTCCATGTCTTGGGCGACCTCTCGCACATCAATCTTGTTGGGCAAATGGTCAGCAATGGCAAGGTAAGGCTCCTTCCCACCAACACTGTCTATACCCTTAAAAACGACACGATCACCATGGTACCTGACGAGGTTCAGTTCCGGTCGGACAGCATCTATGACAAGGATGGACACTTAGGCATTATCAATGGGAACCTGTACCACCAGCACCTCACCCATTTGAGCTATGACCTGAACATCAAGGCACACAACTTACTTTCGTATGACTTCCAGGACTTTGGAGACGAGACCTTCTGCGGAACTGCCTATTGCTCTGGAACCTGCGACATCAAAGGAAAGAGCGGAGAGGTCAATATTGACGTTAATGTCACGCCCGAGAAGAATAGTATGATCGTATACAATGCAGCCAGTCCCAATGCCATCAGTGAAAACAACTTCATTCACTGGGAGGTGGACAAGGATGCCAACGGTGCCTATCAGCTTGTTCCGGGGACAGGAAAACAGGCGGATGATTCTCCCACCATTGATGAACCTGACATCCCTACGGACATCCACCTGAACCTGCTCGTCAATTGTAACCCGAACGCAACGCTGAAAATCATGATGGACAATGAGAGTGGAGACTATATTGCGCTGAACGGGAACGGAGTATTGCGCGCCACCTATTATAATAAAGGGGCATTCGACATGTTTGGTAATTATACCGTAGATCACGGCATTTATAAATTAACCATACAGAATGTCATAAAGAAAGACTTCCAATTCTTAGAGGGCGGAACCATCTCCTTTGGAGGTGACCCCACCCATGCTACACTCAACTTGAAGGCACAATACCCTGTAAATGGAGTCAGCCTTTCCGACCTGAATATTGGAAGGAGTTTTTCCAGCAACAATATCCGTGTCAACTGTCTAATGAACATCACGGGCACGCCTAATTCCCCAAAAGTCGACTTCGGTCTCGACTTGCCTACCGTGAACAGCGATGCCAAGCAGATGATCTACAGCCTGATCAACAGCGAAGAGGAGATGAACCAACAGGTCCTCTACCTCTTGGCGATTGGAAGGTTCTATAACCAAGGAAGCAATAACGCAAGTGCGGAAACAAGTGAACAGCAAAGCCAGACGTCCCTTGCCATGCAAAGTCTTTTGAGTGGAACCATCAGCCAGCAAATCAACAATGTACTCAGCAGCGTCACCAACAACACCAACTGGAATTTCGGCGCCAACATCTCAACAGGCAATGAAGGATTTAACGACGCAGAATACGAAGGGCTCCTCAGCGGAAGGCTCCTGAACAACAGGTTGCTTATCAACGGGCAATTTGGCTATCGAGACAACGCTAATGCCACAAGCAGTTTTATTGGTGATTTCGATGTCAGATACTTGTTGTTCCCCAACGGAAATCTCGCCATCAAGGTGTATAACCAAACCAATGATCGCTATTTCACGAAGAATAGTCTAAACACCCAAGGCATCGGGTTGATCATGAAGAAAGACTTCAATGGATGGAGAGACTTCTTTGGAAAGAAGAAAAAGCAAAAAAAGTCCAAATCAGTTAAAAAACAATAAATGATTGATTGCAGATATCTTCTTCCTTACGTGTACTCATAATATTTTATTACCTTTGCACCCGTTTTGAAAACCAGCCCTCTAAAGGCTTGGCATACATCACATAAAGTCTAACTTTATTAATATTTAAACAATTAATTATTTTATGTCAGATTTAAAGAACGTACAACCATTAGCAGACTTCAATTGGGACGAGTTCGAGAATGGTAAAGCCGCAAACGTCAGCAAAGAGGACCTTGAAAAGGCCTATGGCGAAACCCTCAACAAAGTATCTGAGCATCAGGTCGTTGAAGGAACTGTAATCTCTATCGACAAGAAAGAGGTTATCGTAAACATCGGATATAAGAGCGATGGTATCATTCCCGCTTCTGAATTCCGTTACAATCCTGACCTGAAGGTGGGAGACAAGGTTGAGGTTTATGTTGAAAACCAGGAAGACAAGAAAGGTCAGCTGGTACTTTCTCACAAGAAAGCTCGCCTGAGCAAGAGCTGGGAGCGTGTCAACGCTGCATTGGAGAACCAGGAAGTGATCCAGGGTTACGTGAAGTGCCGTACCAAGGGTGGTATGATCGTTGACGTATTCGGTATCGAAGCCTTCCTCCCAGGAAGTCAGATTGACGTTCATCCTATACGTGACTACGATGTATTCGTAGGCAAGACCATGGAGTTCAAGGTTGTGAAAATCAATCAGGAATTCCGTAATGTCGTTGTTTCCCACAAGGCTCTCATTGAAGCTGAATTGGAAGCACAGAAGAAAGAGATTATCTCGAAACTTGAAAAGGGACAGATCCTCGAAGGAACCGTTAAGAACATTACTTCTTATGGTGTATTCGTTGACCTTGGCGGCGTAGACGGACTGATCCATATCACCGATCTTTCTTGGGGTCGCGTAAGCGATCCGCATGAGGTGGTACAGCTCGACCAGAAGATCAATGTCGTTATCCTCGACTTCGATGACGAGAAGAAGCGCATTGCTCTCGGCCTGAAGCAGTTGACCCCGCATCCATGGGATGCTCTTGATCCAAACCTGAAGGTGGGTGACCACGTAAAAGGCAAAGTTGTTGTGATCGCTGACTATGGTGCATTCGTTGAGATTGCCCCGGGTGTTGAAGGCTTGATCCACGTTTCTGAGATGAGCTGGAGCCAGCACCTGCGCTCTGCACAGGAATTCATGCATGTGGGCGATGAGGTAGAGGCAGTGATCCTCACACTCGATCGCGAAGAGCGTAAGATGTCACTTGGCATCAAGCAGCTGAAGGAAGATCCTTGGGAGAAGATCGAGGAGAAATATCCTGTTGGCAGCAAGCATACAGCAAAGGTTCGCAACTTCACCAACTTCGGTATCTTCGTTGAACTTGAGGAAGGTGTTGATGGCCTGATCCATATCAGCGACTTAAGTTGGACCAAGAAGGTTAAGCATCCTTCTGATTTCACACAGGTTGGTGCTGACATTGACGTTGTTGTCCTTGAAATCGACAAGGAAAACCGTCGCTTGAGCTTGGGCCACAAGCAACTTGAGGAGAATCCTTGGGATACTTACGAGACCATCTATACTCCAGGATCCATCCACAATGGAAAGATCACAGAAATGATGGACAAGGGCGCTGTTATCACGCTCGATGAAGGCGGTGAGGGCTTTGCTACTCCTAAGCATCTTGTAAAGGAAGACGGGTCCCAAGCACAGTTAGGCGAAGAGCTCCCATTCAAGGTGATCGAGTTCGTAAAGGACACCAAGAGAATCATCCTGTCCCACTCTCGTACATTCGAGGAAGATAAGGAAGAGGCAAAGGCACGCAGCAACAAGCGCGGAGGTGCAAAGAAGCAGGAAACTCCTGTAATCAACAATATCGCAGCAGGTACTACCTTAGGTGACATTGATGCACTCGCTGAGCTGAAGGCTAAAATGGAAAAAGGAGAAAAATAATCCTTTCATATAAGAAGAAAGGCCGGTCGAAAGGACCGGCCTTTTCTTTTAATAAATGTTAACCCAGATATTTTCTTGGCTCAAGACCATCTATTCTCCACAAAATTTAGTACCTTTGCAATGAATTTTAAATCAAGTCGTGTTTCAGATCTTGAAACGCGAGTTTTCAACCAAACATTTCTTATACAACCCTATGTATAGTAAAGACGAATTATTATCGAAGAATATCCCCGAATTGGAGGATATTGCAAAGCAACTTGGTGCAGAAGTAAAAGCTGACGCCAATCAGGAAGATATAGCATATGCCATTTTAGATAAGCAAGCCATTGATGAAGGAAACAAGAATCCACTCGGGACAAAACGTCGTAGGACACGCATTGCAAAGAAAGACACAGATCGTGTCTATTCCGTCAATGGCAAAGAAGGAGAAAACTTCGACTTGAAGAAGAACAAGCCTGCCACAGAGCAACTTGCCCTTTTCAAGGAAGAAGAGAAAGATGACTCTACTGCAGTTCCGGAGAATGCCATGGAAGGGAGCACACCAGAGGAGATCATGGCTGCCATCCCCAAGCATAGGGGCAGAAAATCAAAAAAGGAATTGGCAATGATAGCTGCCGCAGAAGCTGCACTCAATAAGGAGAAAGAACGCCAGGAGGTTGCCTCTGAACAACCAGAAACGGCAAAAGTGGAAGATACGCCCCAAGAGGAACCCAACCAGGAAGTAGCTCAAGATGCTGCAGAACAGCCTGCCGAAAGCGAGCATTTCGTACCGGAAGAGCAATTTGCCACGGAAGCAAGTCAAGAGCCAACAGATGACAGCAAAGATCTGCTCGCCCAATTGCAAGCCAAAATCAATGCGCATAATGAAGACGCGGAAGAAAAACGGGAGGCAATGGAAGACGGTGTTTGGGCTGGCGACCCAGGGGATGGGACTGATTTCATCCCAGTGGTCGACCTTCCTATTGAAGACCAAGGTGCTGTTCCTAATTATGATATGTTCGACAACCCTACGACTCCGATGCCTTCTTCGGCTCCCGCCCCATCCTATCCTGTAGCATCCCCTATGCCCAATATGCCTACTTATGACTTTGCAGACATCATCTCGGCCAATGGGGTATTGGAAATCATGCCTGATGGCTACGGTTTTCTCCGCTCCAGTGATTACAATTATCTCTCTTCCCCTGATGATGTTTACGTGTCCAGTGCACAAATCAAGAAATATGGCCTTAAGACGGGTGATGTCATTCAATGCCATGTACGTCCTCCTCATGATGGGGAGAAATATTTCCCTCTGACAAGCATTGACAAGATCAATGGCAGGAACCCCAACGAAGTAAGGGATAGGATCTCCTTTGAGCATCTTACGCCACTTTTCCCGGATGAGAAATTCACCTTGTGCGGGGATCCAGAAACCACGAATCTCTCAACAAGGGTCGTTGATCTGTTCTCTCCGATCGGTAAAGGTCAGCGTGCATTGATCGTTGCCCAGCCTAAGACGGGTAAGACAATCCTGATGAAGGATATCGCCAATGCCATTGCCGCCAACCATCCAGAGGCTTATCTGATGATGCTCTTGATCGATGAGCGACCTGAGGAAGTAACGGATATGGCACGTACTGTCAATGCTGAGGTTATCGCGTCAACCTTCGATGAGCCTGCAGAACGCCACGTTAAAATCGCGGGAATCGTTTTGGAGAAGGCAAAAAGAATGGTGGAATGCGGACATGATGTCGTTATATTCTTAGACTCGATCACGCGTCTGGCACGTGCCTATAACACGGTGTCTCCTGCCAGCGGCAAGGTGTTGACGGGTGGTGTGGATGCCAATGCGCTCCAGAAGCCTAAGAGATTCTTTGGAGCTGCCCGGAATATCGAGGGCGGAGGCTCTCTAACCATCATCGCAACAGCCTTGATCGATACAGGCAGTAAGATGGATGAGGTCATCTTCGAGGAATTCAAGGGTACTGGCAATATGGAGCTCCAGCTCGACAGGACACTGTCCAACAAGCGTATATTCCCGGCTGTTAACTTAGTTGCATCCAGCACACGCCGCGACGACTTGCTTCAGGACAAGACGACATTGGATCGTATGTGGATCCTTCGCAAATATATTGCTGACATGAATCCGATTGAGGCAATGAATGCCATTCACGACAGGATGATCCACACGAGAAACAATGAGGAATTCCTGCTTTCCATGAATGGATAGGAAAATGACTCAAGGTCGAAACCATCTACATGACCTAACGGGTGCAGATAGGTTACGACCTTGGGTTTACCACTAAATCGCAAATCAACTTCAGGTCTACGTCTGTGAATCCATAACGGGATAAGAGTACTTTATCTTCTTGCATATCATCATATAAAGACTCATATTCTTTTTGCTTGTCTTTTGTTTTCGAGGAAATGTATTCCCTGAATAATTCTATCCCTTGTGATACTTGCTGGTGGAAAAGCTTGCAATATCCATAGTTCAAGTTATCCACAGGCTCGAACTGTCCATGGGCTTTCATCTCCCCATATACCTTTTCTGCTTGTTCCAACTTGCCCTGTAACAAGGAAGCCCAAGCGAAAATACGGGATGCTTCCTGGTTGTCAGGATGTTCATACCTCACCTTATACAGGATCTCAAAACCTTCGTCCATCTTATCTTGGCTGATCAACGCAAAGGCAAGTCGCAATTGCAAGCGTATGTTACCTTCGTTTGTCTGGAGCAATTTGCGATAGGCATCCTCTGCTTCAGCAAACTTCCGGTAGTGAAGACAGCACTGAGCATAACCCTTCAGTGCCCGTTCCGAATTGGGATTCAGCGCAAGGGCTCTCTGGTAACTTTGAATGGCAGTACCATAATCCTCAAGGTCCGACTCAATGTATGCCCTTAACAACCAAGCCTCAACACTGGATTCCGAAAAGTAATAGCCATCCAATGCCTCAAGCAGGACCATATCCTTCCGCTTCATCAGGAAATGGGATAGCTCTCTCACTTCATCTCTGAGTAGGTCACCAAAAATGCGCTTGGTAAAGAAGAAGCCCACATAAGTGAAATCACTACTGACAAAGAACGGACTCTTAAAGTCGGATTTCCTATCGTACAGACGGAAGAAACGATACAAGTCCTGTAAATACATCCTTCGAATATAGGTCGGCGTATGGGTATCTAAATCAGGAGTGCTCCCAAAGAATGCTTCTTGCGTGCCTAACATCTCTTTCACGTTAGAAGGCAACTTGTCTATGATTGATACCATAGCCAACGTAAGGGAATACTTGTCTGAGTCGCAGAAAGGACCGCTATTGAGAAGTACTTCCAAGAAATTAGTGTTCTGCATCTTCGACCTTAACTGTTCCAAGGCTGGATGATCAAGGAAGAAAGGCACGAACCAATTGCTAAGATTTGAGAAGAAAGGAAACCTCTTCATCTGGGAGAAGCCTCCAAAATAGATATCGGACCCTGCCTTCTGCATGTCAGCCATCTTCTGGATACTCTTCTCCACCTCTTCCATTTTCCGTTCAGAGGCATCTGGATCCAAGATATCCTGCAAAGGATCATCCTCCTTTTCCGTAATCCCAAACCGGGTAATCTTCAGGTTATTGTTCTTCATTAAGGTCGGCATGATCTCATTCTGGATTTCCGCACGGTCCTTATCCACATCATAGCAATAGATGACCTGCATCTGCAGTTCAAGGAGCTCACGACGCACCTGCTTGTCCTCACAGACGTTTTTCAGTTTCTCTGACAAGTCCTGGAAGATGGATATGTTCTCTTGGGGGAGAGCGAAAGCCCAGCCCACTAATGCTCGCTGCCTCACTTTCTCGTCCTGTGACTCCATATAGACATCCATCAACATCTTTACCTTATTGATATCCAAGATCTGGATGGCAGACAAGGAGATGGCACTGACTAACAGTTGGACGTCCGTTGACTCCAAGGTCGGCGACAAAAGCAAGTCCTTGAAATTCTTCGCCGTCCCCTCTGACCATTGTGAGGAAATCAGAATGGCATCAAAGAGATCGCTCATATAGCTCTGATGCTCCTTGTAAAGGTCAGAGCGTTTCTTTCCCTCGCCATCGCCCAAATCCAAGGAAAGCAAGGCTACGTCCTGCACGAATCCCTCTAAGTGCTGACGGATCGCTTCACTGTCTGTGTCGAATTTTAGCGTTCTGGACATGGCCATGGTATAAGACCCGCCCTTATAGATTTCCTCCTTCAACTGGATTTCCCGGAGTAGCACGAACAAATCCTTCAACAGCTCTTGATAGAGATGAGGACGTTGAGGATCCGAGAAGCCTCTTTCCATATAATCCTTCATCAAGGAATATTCACGTTCTATTTCTTCGATGCGTCCTTGAAAGGATACAAAATGATGGGATGCCACTAAACTTTTAATTTGCTCGAGAGCCTCTCTGACATCCTGCCGATGGGCAATTGAATAATCTGTCTTGTCGGTGTCCATGGAATAGTCTTGCATTATAATTTTCTTTTAGCGATGTTAATATCTTTGGGAAGCGGTGCGGCTGCATGCGGAAACGTCATCTTAGGCAGTGCCTTGATGACGTGGTCATCCAGCTTATAGTACTTTTTCAGGATATCCCCATATTTCGTGTACCCTAACTGGTTGATCGAGTCACATGCCCTGTTATATGCCTTGACGAATAACGCCAACTGCGCTTTCCGGTTCGGATCCTTCAGAGCCTTTGTCCTGAAGGCAATCACGCCGAGGTTTACCTTTAAATCCCTGCTGTCAAACAAGACGGGGTTGTTGTGAACCCTTGCAATCGTAGCCTGAGGCTCCGTCAACATCATCGCATCCATTTCATTGTTGAGAAGCATGTTCAGCCTGACATTGACATCATTGATCTGGATCCGGTAGACATCGTATTTTGGATTCCCCTTCTTGATGGCAAGACCGGCCAGATAATCCGTTGCGGAATATCGCGTCATGGCAACCATCTTATCCGACAACTGCCCCAATCGCCTGATCCTGGCGGTACGGTTGGTAATCAACTGCCAATATGTATTCGTTGCCGCTACATAGGTGAGCGGCGTACCCTTCCGGATCAGTCGCTCTGTGCGGAAGAGATCGGAGACAGCCCCCTCTACCCTTCCCCTTGTCAAAGCCGTATCGCAGTCCATTTGGGCCGTCATGTTCCTGACATGCACATCCACCCCTAACGTATCGAAAAAATGACGGTCGAGGGCTATGTAGACAGGGAGGCAGTCAAGGGTAGGAAGCAGCGCGACCTTCAGCGACAGGGAGTCCTCCCTCTGAAGCCTTGCCTTTTCCGCCTTCGTCATTCGCTGCTTCTCCTGGTAGGATTGCCCGCATGATGCAAAGAAAAGGACGATGAATATCCAAATGCAACAATTTCTCATTTTACGTTTGAAAAAGAAAGGGCGATAGCGTAATGCAACACGTCTCGCCCTTCATTGTTTATTATTATGTGCGATATTAGCATTTGCAAAAGTAATAATAAATTTTGTAACTCAAAAAATTATTCGTACTTTTGTGGCATTATGGCAAAAGACAAGATTGTTTATGTCTGTTCCAACTGTGGACAGGAATCTCCTAAATGGATTGGAAAATGCCCTGCCTGTGGTCAATGGAACACGTTCAAGGAATTGCGCATCGCAGCTGAAACGGGTTCCAGTGCCGCACGGTCTGCAGCCCAGAGTATTCGTTCTTCCCTTTCAACAAACAAGAACAAGCCCTTGTCCCTGAGAGACATATCCATACACGACGAACCGAGGATGGACATGAAGGATGCGGAACTGAACCGGGTCTTAGGAGGAGGGCTCGTACCGGGATCTATCATCTTGTTAGGAGGCGAACCGGGTATCGGGAAAAGTACATTGACTCTGCAAACCATCTTGCACATGCCGGAGCATCAAATCCTGTATGTGAGCGGTGAGGAAAGTGCTCACCAACTGAAGATGCGCGCCGAGAGGATCTTAGCCAATCCTCTGAACGACGGAAGGATGTCGGACGAGAACGTGACCATCCTTTGTGAGACTTCTTTGGAGAACATCTTTGCCAACATAAAAGAGACTCATCCCGAACTGGTCATCATCGACTCGATCCAGACCATTGCGACAGAGGACGTGGAAAGCAGTCCGGGGAGCATCTCCCAAGTAAGGGAATGCGCAGCCGCCCTACTCCGTTTCGCCAAGACCAGTGGCGTACCTGTCATCCTCATCGGGCATATCAACAAGGAAGGGTCGTTGGCTGGTCCCAAGATCCTGGAGCATATCGTCGACACGGTCATCCAATTTGAAGGTGACCAGCATTATATGTACCGCATCTTGCGATCCATCAAGAACCGGTTTGGATCCACCTCTGAGCTAGGGATTTATGAAATGAGGCAGAACGGGCTGAGGCAGGTCTCCAACCCCAGTGAGCTATTGCTCTCCCAAGACCATGAGGGATTGTCGGGCATCGCCATCAGCAGTGCCATCGAAGGGGTCCGTCCCTTCCTCGTCGAGACACAAGCCTTGGTCTCATCAGCAGCATATGGCACTCCTCAACGTTCCGCAACCGGGTTCGATCAACGCAGGCTGAACATGCTATTGGCCGTATTGGAAAAAAGGGTCGGCTTTAAGCTGATGCAGAAAGATGTCTTCCTGAACATTGCAGGCGGGCTCAGGGTCACCGACTTGGCGATGGACCTGAGCGTCATCGCTGCCGTACTGTCCAGTAATGTGGATACAGCCATCGAAACAGGTTGGTGCATGGCGGGTGAAGTTGGGCTCAGTGGAGAGGTACGTCCCGTCAACCGTATCGAGCAACGGGTAGCGGAAGCTGAGAAATTAGGATTCACCCACATGATTATCCCGAAATATAACATGAACGGATTCGACGCTAAGAAATACCATATTGAGCTGCATCCAGTCAGGAAAGTAGAAGAAGCATTAAGATATTTATTTGGATAGAAATGAAAGATTCAGTGATTATTGTGAGCGGAGGGATGGACAGCATCACCTTGCTCTATGAATACAAGGACAGGATTGCCTTAGGGATCTCGTTCGATTATGGCAGCAACCATAATGCCCGGGAAATCCCATTCGCCGAGCTTCATTGCCAACGGCTGGGTATCCGGCATATTACCATCCATTTGGATTTCATGCACCAGTATTTCAAGAGTTCTCTCTTGGAAGGTGCCAAAGCCATCCCGGAAGGCAACTACACAGAGGATAACATGAAGTCGACTGTCGTCCCCTTCAGGAATGGGATCATGCTGTCTATCGCCACAGGAATTGCGGAAAGCAATGGACTGAAATACGTGATGATGGCCAACCATAGCGGCGACCATACCAT
>ULNB01053558.1_pt1 | contig 27506 bp, 24 predicted proteins | sample 1951811 | NCBI WGS metagenome assembly ULNB01 (sample SAMEA4835566, study PRJEB28245) | human gut metagenome | biome: gut microbiome; material: fecal sample | place: Denmark | collected 2008
TAGTGTCGGAATATAATGTCATTAGACTTTCTTGGTGCGATGTGGTCATCACACCCTACGACGAGGTTCGATAAAGTCACATTTCGTGTTCATCGCACATTGCGATAAGTGCAGAAAAGTAATGTTACGCAGAGGTACGGTTAGAGCACAATTCGTAGGGGTCGATGCCCACATCGACCCAAGGCAGAAGAAACTTAGACATAGTCAGTATGGGCGTGTACGTTCTCTAAAGTCTGCAAAAAATAAAAAGGACGACCGAGGCCGTCCTACAAAAAAATTCGTTTATTCTGTTCTCAATTCATACTGCTCAAGGTCAAGCAGAATAACCGTGCCGTTGTCAATCTCAGAGCGGGCGATGATGCCGATTCCGAGGTTGTCGCAAATGCGCTTGCAAAGGTAAAGCCCGAGACCGCTTGCCTTTGAATTAATTCTGCCGTTGCCGCCTGTGTAGCCCTTTTCAAAAATCCTCGGTAAATCCTCGGGTGCAATGCCGATTCCCGTGTCCTCAATGCAAAGATATTGCTTGTCCGAATAAATCTTAATGCTGCCCTCACGGGTGTATTTGAGTGCATTGGAAAGCAGCTGTTCGATAACAAACGAAAGCCACTTTTCGTCTGTTATTATTTTTTTGTCGGACGGTGAATATTGAAGCTTGATTTTTCTTTCGATAAATTCTGTTGAAAAGCGTTTGATAGATTCCCTTACAATTTCGTCCAAATCATGCTCCTTAAAAACGTAATCTGTTGAGGTTGAATCAAGCCGAAGAAAGGCGAGCACCATTTCAACATACTGTTCAATGCGAAAAAGCTCCGAGGAGAGCCGACGTGAAAGGGGAGTATCCTCGTTTTGAAGCGTAATGTGCATGGAGGCAATCGGTGTCTTGATCTGATGCGCCCACACGGTGTAATAATCGATCATATCACGGTATTTCATCGAGCTTTTGTATTCGATATCCGAGATTTCCTCGGTCAGACTTCTGATAAGCTTTTGATAGTCCGCTTCGTCAATGCTCTCGATTTTAGGGAGAGTGTCTATCATTGCCGAGGTGAGCTGTCGGATTTCGCAAAGCTTTTCGTGCTTTTTCTTCACAGAACGAAAATCAAATATAAAAAATATTATTCCGATTATTATGCAAAGAAGAAAAGGGTACAGAACCGCCGTAAATGATATTTTGTAAAGGATAAAAACCAAGGCGAAAACGAGAGTGAACAGCAAAAAAAGAATTATGCCGTTTCGTCGCTGCCTGAGATATTCAAAAAACAGTTTCATATTCAGCACCCTTATTCAATAATGTAACCCATGCCGAACCTGGTCGTGATGAAGCTGTCAAGCCCTGCGGCGTCAAGCCTTTTACGCAGGCGGTTGATGTTTACCGTCAGCGTGTTTTCATCAACAAAAACATCGGTTTTCCAGAGCTTTTCCATCAGCTTTTCACGGCTGACGATTTTGCCCTTGTTTTCCATAAGGCATTGCAAAATTCTGAATTCGTTTTTTGAAAGTGAGATTTGCTCCGTGCCGAAGGTAAGCGTACCGTCGCCCGTGTTGAGGATTGCCCCACGATGCTCAATAACGGGAACGGACGAGCCGAAGTCGTATGTTCTGCGCAGAAGAGCCCGGATTTTTGCCGTCAAAACATTCTCGTCAAATGGCTTTGAGATAAAATCGTCTGCACCCATGTTCATTGCCATGACTATGTTCATATTGTCGGAAGCGGAAGAAATGAAAATTATCGGCACTTTTGAAATCTTGCGAATTTCGCTGCACCAATGATAGCCGTTGAAGAACGGGAGCATTATATCAAGGAGAACGATGTGCGGCTGATATTCGCTGAATTCCGCAAGAACATTGCGAAAATTTTCAACAGTGCGAACCTCAAGGCCCCACGCCTCGGTCTGAGTCTTTATTCCCTCGGCAATGCCCGGGTCGTCCTCGACTATGAGGAGCTTATACATAACCTCACCTCTGTAAAATTATCGGATTTTATTATATCACAGCAGCGGGGAAATAACAAGAAGCCGGCAGAAAAAACAGCCCCTTACCGAGGTAAAGAGCTGTTGATTATATAATATCTTATTTAACCGACTTAATCATTGATTCGCCGGTCATTTCCTTCGGCTGAGGAAGATCCATGATCTGGAGCATTGTCGGTGCAAGGTCGCAAAGCTTACCTGTTTTCTTAAGCTCGCAGTCATAGCCTACGACGCAGAGCGGAACCGGATTGGTTGAATGAGGTGTAAACGGCTTGCCGTCGTCGCCGATCATTTTGTCGGCGTTGCCGTGGTCGGCAGTTATGAGAACTGCGCCGCCCATGCTCAGAGCTGCATCGCAAACTCTGCCTACGCACTCGTCAACAGCTTCAACAGCCTTAACGGCGGCCTCAAATACGCCTGTGTGACCAACCATGTCGCAGTTAGCAAAGTTGAGGATAACAACGTCATACTTGTCGGACTTGATCTGCTCGCAAACTGCGTCGCAAACCTCGTATGCGCTCATCTCCGGCTTGAGGTCGAAGGTCGGAACATCGGGGGAGTGGATAAGAATTCTGTCCTCACCCTTGAATGTCTTCTCTTCGCCGCCGTTGAAGAAGAATGTTACATGAGCGTACTTCTGCGTTTCGGCGATTCTGAGCTGAGTTTTGCCCTTTGAAGCAAGATACTCGCCCATAGTCATTTTAAGCTCCTCTGGCGGGAAAGCAACGCTTACGTTCGGCATTGTCTCATCATACTGAGTCATGCAGACATATGTGAGCGGGAAGAAACCGTTCTTTCTCTCAAAGCCGTCAAACTTCTCGTCAACGAAGGTTCTTGTGATCTGTCTTGCACGGTCGGGGCGGAAGTTGAAGAATACAACGCTGTCGTTTGCTTTGATCATGCCGTTTTTGTTGATAACGGTCGGAACGATGAACTCGTCCGTAACGCCGTTTGCATAGGACTCGTTCATGCTGTCAACTGCACAGTCTGCCTGAATTCCCTCACCGTAAACCATTGCGGCATAAGCTTTCTCAACTCTGTCCCAAGCGAAGTCACGGTCCATAGCGTAGTAACGGCCCATAACCGTTGCGATTTCGCCGACGCCAAGCTCCTTTGTCTTAGCATAAACATCCTTGATGAAGCCTACGCCGGAAGTTACGGAAACGTCACGGCCGTCCATGATGCAATGAACATATACCTTGTCGAGACCCTCACGCTTTGCCATTTCAAGCAAGCCGTAAAGGTGCTCAATGTGGCTGTGAACGCCGCCGTTGGAAAGAAGTCCTACAAGGTGGAGAGCTGTGCCGTTCTTCTTGCAGTTTTCGCAAGCCTTGAGCAAAGCCTCGTTCTTGAAGAAATCGCCGTCCTGAATGGACTTTGAAATCTTAACAAGCATCTGATAAACAACACGGCCTGCGCCGATATTTGTATGGCCAACCTCACTGTTGCCCATCTGACCGTCCGGCAGACCTACATCAAGTCCGGAAGCACCGATGGTAGTGAACGGATTTTCTTTAAAAAGTCTTGTAAGATTGGGAGTATTTGCAGCTTCAATCGCATTGCCCTTTGCACCGGGATTGATTCCGAAGCCGTCCATGATACATAATACAACGGGTCTTTTCATATTAGTCACCACTTTCAAAATCAGAGGACTGCCGCATTTTATGAAGACCAAAGAGCTCGAGTCTCTTTGGTCTGCGCATAATGCGTCAGCCCCACGAAAATTATATCCGATATAAATTATTTACTTGCCGCCTTAACAATAGCCGCAAAGTCGGGAGCTTTAAGAGATGCGCCGCCGATAAGACCGCCGTCAACATCCTCCTTGCCGAGAAGCTCGTCTGCATTCTTGGCGTTCATTGATCCGCCGTACTGAACAACAAACTTGTCGGCAGCTTCCTTATCATAAAGCTCGGCGATAAGCTCACGGATAGCCTTGCAAACCTCCTCGGCCTGATCGGCTGTTGCAGTCTTGCCTGTTCCGATAGCCCAAACCGGCTCATATGCGATGATGATTCTGTCAAGTTCTTCCTTGCTTACGCCTGCAAGAGCGATTTTAACCTGAGAGGAAACAACCTCCATTGTGATGTTCTGCTCACGCTGCTCGAGATACTCGCCTACGCAGAGGATAACTGTCATACCGTTGTCAAGAGCTGCTCTTGTGCGGTCATGAACCGTAACGTCTGTGTCACCGAAGTATGTTCTTCTCTCGCTGTGGCCTGTGATAACGATATCAACGCCGCAAGCCTTGAGCATTTCAGCGGAAACCTCACCTGTGAATGCGCCGCTCTTTGCCCAGTGGCAGTTCTCTGCACCGATTTTGATGTTTGAGCCTTTAGCTGCTTCGAGAGCTGCGAAAAGGTCAACATAAGGAACGCAGCAAACTACGTCGCAATCTGCGTCTGCAACGAGGGGCTTGATCTCGTTGATGAGAGCTGTTGTCTCAGCAGGGGTTTTATTCATTTTCCAGTTACCTGCGATAACTGCTTTACGAAGTGACTTGTTCATTTTAACTACCTCCGATTATTTATCATTGAGAGCTACGATGCCCGGAAGCTCCTTGCCCTCAAGGAATTCAAGAGATGCACCGCCGCCTGTTGAGATGTGAGACATCTTGTCGGCAAAACCGAGCTTCTGAACAGCTGCGGCAGAGTCACCGCCGCCGATGATTGAGATAGCGCCGGAATCTGCAACGGCAGTTGCAACAGCGATTGTACCTGCTGCGAAGTTATCCCACTCGGAAACGCCCATAGGTCCGTTCCAAATTACTGTTCCGCTGCCCTTGATAGCGTCAGCGAAGAGAGCCTGTGTCTTAGGACCGATGTCAAGACCCATCCAGCCGTCGGGGATGATATCACTGTCGATAATCATAGCCTCTGTGTCGGGCTTGTACTCCTTACCTACCTTATTGTCAACCGGAATAAGGAACTTAACGCCCTTCTCCTTAGCTGTGTTCATCATGTTCAAAGCATCTTCGATTCTGTCTTCCTCAAGAAGAGAGTTACCGATGCTGTAGCCGAGAGCCTTCATGAAGGTGTAAGCCATACCGCCGCCGACGATGATTGTATCGCACTTGTCGAGGAGGTTTGTAATAACGCCGATCTTGTCGGATACCTTGGCGCCGCCGAGAATAGCAACAAGCGGACGCTTCGGGTTAGCAAGGGCACCGCCGATGAATTTAATTTCCTTCTGAATGAGGAATCCGCAGACCGCGGGAAGATAGTCGGCAACACCTGTTGTTGAGCTGTGTGCTCTGTGAGCAGAACCGAAGGCATCGTTTACAAAGATATCTGCAAGAGAAGCAAGCTTCTTTGAGAATTCGGGATCGTTCTTTGTCTCCTCCTTGTGGAAACGAACGTTTTCGAGAAGCATTACGTCTCCGTCCTGAAGCGAAGCGGCGAGTGACTGTGCGCTTTCGCCTACAACGTCCTTTGCCATCTTAACTTCCTTACCGAGGAGCTCGGAAAGGCGAGCGGCAACGGGAGCAAGAGAAAACTCAGGCTTGAATTCACCCTTGGGTCTGCCGAGATGTGAGCAAAGGATAACCTTTGCATTATGGTCGATAAGATATTTGATTGTCGGGAGCGAAGCAACAATACGCTTGTCGCTTGTAATAACGCCGTCCTTGAGAGGAACGTTGAAGTCGCAGCGTACAAGAACCTTCTTGCCGTTTACGTCAATATCCTCAACAGTCTTTTTGTTAAGAGCTTCCATTATTGATCTTCCTTTCAGAAATAGTTTTAGACAATTCGCAAGCCATATTTGTGCGGCATTGCCTATTTATTTTCAATCCGACTTATTTTACAACATTACGGGAAATTTTTCAAGTACCAATAGCCAAAAATTTAACAATATATCAGTATATACATAAAATTAGCATATTTTTTTCGTTTATTCACCATTTTGTTCAAAGAAGGAATAAAGCAGGATGAGATTTGACACAGAAAACAAAAATTTATTGAAAACAGAAGAAAGTATGATATAATACACTTAATTGTGCAAAAGGAGATAAAATATGCTTTTCAATTCTTATATTTTCATGCTTTTGTTTCTGCCGGTGACCTTACTGGGATATTATTCCCTTAACAGAATAAAAAAATATAATTTGTCAAAGGCATTTTTAATTATAATGTCGTTGATTTTTTATGCATATTTTAATATATCGTATTTTTTCATTATTTTCTCCAGCATCGTGCTTAATTATCTTATGAGTCGAATTATGCTGAAAAACAAAGAAAAAATAAAGCTGAAAAAACTTGTGTTAGCTTTATCGTTGCTTTTTAATATCGGCATGTTATTCTATTTTAAGTATTTGGATTTCTTTATCTCGAATATAAATGCTGTCTTTTCGGCTGATTTTGCACTTAGACACATTGTTTTGCCGCTCGGAATAAGCTTCTTTACTTTTCAGCAGCTTTCATTTGTTATTGATTCGTATAAGGGGAACATTCCGCTGTATAATTTTTTTGATTATGCCATTTTCGTAACTTTTTTCCCTCAGCTTATTGCAGGCCCGATTGTTTTACACAACGAGATCGTTCCTCAGTTTGCCGACGAGACAAAAAAGGCTTTTGATTTTCGGAATTTTTCAAAAGGAATGTATGCAATGGCTTACGGACTTGCAAAAAAGGTTCTGATTGCCGATACTTTCGGCAGGGTAGTTGATGCCGCATATGCCGATACGGATTATTTTCTTAATTCGACAAACGGTATTTTTATAATAATGGCATACACATTCCAAATTTATTTTGATTTCAGCGGATATTGCGATATGTCAACGGGCCTCGGCTGGATGTTTAATATCGAGATTCCCATGAATTTCAATTCTCCGTACAGAGCTTTGGATGACTATGATTTTTGGAAAAGATGGCATATTACACTCACGAGATTTTTTACTCAATACGTATATATTCCGCTGGGCGGCAACCGAAAGGGAAAAGCCAGAATGTATCTGAACACATTTATAGTTTTTGTTGTCAGCGGAATATGGCACGGTGCAAATTGGACCTTTATTCTTTGGGGTATTGTTCACGGTGCTGCGGATATTTTTTCAAAAGCTCTTTCAAAACCGATTTCTAAAATCCCGAAAAATATAAGGTGGGTAATTACATTCGGATTTTTAAATGTAACATGGGTTATTTTCAGAGCGGATAACGTTCATCAATTTCTTTTTATTATGAAACGATTGTTGATGATGAATTTCAAACCGTTGGACGGTAATCTTGTTTCATTGCTGTATGATGATAATATGCAGTATATAGATTCGCTATTTGGCTTACCGTGGCTAAAATATGCTTTCGGCATTGTGCTTATGGCTTTGGCTCTGTTTATGTGTGTGAAGTGCAAAAACACAAACGAAAAGCTGGAATGCTTTACCCCAAATAAGAGAAGCGGATTGGCAACGGTTGCTTTTATCGGTGTAAGCATATTATCATTTTCGGGGATCAGCTCTTTCCTTTATTTCAATTTTTAAGAAAGGATGTTTAATTTGAAGAAAAATATATTCAAACGATGGACATTTCTTTCTGCATTTTTTATATTGCTGATACTTGTTGTTTCGATAACTGTAAATGTAATTATTGATCCGTTTTTTCAATATCATAAACCAATTAAAAATTTGAATTATGAATATGACAGCATAATGTACCAGGGAGCGGGAATAATAAAGAATTTTGATTACGAAACCTTAATTATCGGCTCGTCGTTGACTCAAAATATGCGCCCGACCTATGCCGAAAAACTGTTCCGATCAAAAACTGTGAAGATTCCTCTTTGCGGAATAGGCTTCCCGTTCATTCTGGATGCCTGCAATTTAGCTTTAGAAAAGAACGAGAAATTGAAAAGTATAATTATGAATATCGACCCGACATTGTTCTTTAATGATTCGGAGGATGCAAGCTTTCCGAGCTATATGTATGATAACAACATCTTCAACGATGTGAATTATTTGCTTAATAAAAGTGTTCTATTTTCGGAAAATCTGAATGTTTTGAACAGGACGATAAGGAAAACCGATCGGGTAAATATGGACGTGGCCTTCTCGAGCGAAAAAGACTTTTACTTTTCCGAGTATTCGGCGGTACAATCGGCGTCAAATGACCCGATTGATTTCAATGAAAAAGAGCTTTATGAAAAATTCAAATCGGGAGTAAGCTCGCTTGAAGATGTTGTGGAGAAAAACCCCGGCGTTGAATTCAGTTTCTTTATTCCGCCAAAATCTATTTTGGAGCTTAAAACCATGAGCTTCAATTCATACCTTGATTTCTATTGCAATATAATCAAAGAAACATTCGAAACGTTTTCTTCATATGATAATTGCAGAGTGTTTATGTTCCAGGACGACGAACAAACAGTCGAAAATCTTTATAATTATTGTGATACTCAGCATTTTTCCTCCAACGTTTCGGATAAGATTTTGGAAGATATTTGTAAAGGCGAAAATCTGTTGACAAAGGATAATTGCAACGATAGACTGGAAAAAATCAAGAAAATGGCAGCGAATTTTGATTATTCGGTTTTTGATATTGAAAAATCTTCGTTGAAAAGCTGTGATAATATAACAAGCTATATGGAGCTGCTTAAAGATGAAAGATATATTTACGCTGTTCGCAAGGTTGGCAAAACGTCCGATGAAAACAGTTTCGATGTTTATTGCGGCGGTCGAGAGTATCGAGGTAAGGAAGTCCTTTTTGATTTTTCTGACGGAAACAGAATTAAAATTGACGGAGTAACGTATTCCTACGGACACGACGGAATAAATTATGTTGTGTATGATAAAAAGCGTAATCGTGTTATTGATTCCGTTCGTTTTGATTCTTCAAGCGGGAAAGCATTTGAAAGACTGCAAAATCGCAGAAAAGACGGAAAATAATTGCATTCTTTATTGACAAAGAATTAACATAAAGGTATAATATTTCAGTAAAATATTTAAGGCGATAACGTATGTCGTAATCATGCGGTATTGCAAAAATTCTATCGGAGGTTTTATTATGGGTAGAGTATATAACTTTTCAGCAGGTCCGTCCATGCTTCCCGAGTCGGTTCTGAACAAGGCAGCCGCAGAGATGCTGGACTATGAGGGCACAGGCACATCCGTTATGGAGATGTCTCACCGTTCAAAGGCTTTCCAGGGAATTATTGATTCCGCAGAGGCTCTTGTCCGTGAGATTTACAAGGTTCCGGATAACTACAAGGTTCTTTTCCTTCAGGGCGGCGCATCAACTCAGTTCGCAGCTATTCCGCTCAACTTCATGAACGGCACAGGCAAGGCTGATTACATCATCACAGGCCGTTGGGCAAACCAGGCTTTCAAAGAGGCTAAGAAGTACGGCGATGTTGTTGCCGCAGCTTCATCGGAGGATAAGACATACACTTATATCCCCAAGACGACCCGTGAGAGCTTCCGTGATGATATTGACTACGTTTACTATTGCATGAACAATACGATTTACGGTACAACATTCAAGTATATCCCGGACACAGGCGATATTCCTCTTATTGCAGACGTTTCATCCTGCTTCTTCTCAGAGCCGCTTGATATTTCTAAGTTTGCAATGGTTTACGGCGGTGCTCAGAAGAACGTTGCTCCGGCAGGTCTTGTAATCGCTATCATTCGTGAAGATATGCTCGGTCATGCCCGTGATTACACACCGACAATGCTTGACTATAAGATTCACGCAGATAACGGTTCAATGTACAACACTCCGCCGTGCTACACAATTTATATGTGCAAGCTTGTTCTTGAGTGGATCAAGAGTATCGGCGGTCTTGACGCTATGAAGGCAAGAAACGAAGCTAAAGCTAAGATTCTTTACGATTACCTTGATTCAAGCAAGCTCTTCAAGGGCACTGTTGTTAAGGAGGATCGTTCTCTTATGAACGTTCCGTTCGTTATCGGCGACAAGGACATGGAAGCAAAGTTCATTGCCGAGGCAACAGAGGCAGGCTTTATCAACCTCAAGGGTCACAAGACCGTTGGCGGTATGAGAGCTTCTATCTACAACGCAATGCCGATCGAGGGTGTTGAAAAGCTCGTCGAGTTCATGAAGAAGTTCGAGGAAGCTAATTCATAAATAAAAACACACAGGCTGTTATCTTAAAGTCAGATGGCACAAAACAGTCTTCCCTTTGATGGGGAAGACTTGTGCCGCCTTTAACGGAACAGCCTTATTTTATAAAAGGAGACAGTTTTATGTATAATATTCTTACTCTCAATAAGATTGCTGCCTGCGGTACAGACCGTTTCGACGGAAAGTACGTTTGCTCGGACAGCTGTGAGAATCCGACCGCCGTTATGGTTCGTTCGGCTTCAATGCACGAGACAGTATTCGCTCCCGAAACTCTTGCAATCGCCCGTGCCGGTGCAGGCACCAACAATATCCCGGTTGACAAGTGTGCAGAGCAGGGAATCGTTGTTTTCAACACTCCCGGTGCAAATGCAAATGCCGTTAAAGAGCTTGTTATCTGCGGACTTCTTCTCGCTTCGAGAAAGGTTACCGCCGCTTATGACTGGTGTAAGGGTCTTAAGGGCGAGGGCGACAATGTCGGCAAGCTTGTTGAAAAAGGTAAGTCACAGTTCGCAGGCCCGGAAATCATGGGCAAAACTCTCGGCGTTATCGGCCTCGGTGCAATCGGCTTTAAGGTTGCTCAGGCTGCCGAAGCTCTCGGCATGAAAATTGTCGGCTACGACCCGTTCCTTTCGGAGGGCGTTAAGGCTGCTCTTTCGGCTGAGACAGAGGTTGTTGAGGACATCAACGACATCTTTAAAAAGAGTGATTACATAACAATTCACGTTCCTCTCAATGACGGAACTAAGGATACGGTCAACAGGGATACTCTTGCACTTTGCAAGGACGGAGTAAGAATTCTCAACTTTGCCCGTGGCGGACTTGTAAACAGTGCAGACATGATTGCCGCACTCGAAAGCGGTAAGGCTGCTGCTTATGTTACAGATTTCCCGTCGGATGAGGTTATCGGTGTTGACGGTGTTGTCGCTATTCCGCATCTCGGCGCATCAACTCCCGAGAGTGAGGACAACTGTGCGGTTATGGCTGCGGATGAGCTTATCGCTTACATCGAAAAGGGCGAAATCATTAACTCGGTAAATATGCCGAGAATGCCGCTCGATAAGGTTGACAGTGTAAGAACCTGCGTTATCCATAATGCTGATGCCGCAGACGCAGTTAAGGCTGTGCTCGGTGCAGACGCAAAGAGTGCAGTAAGAGGAGCATACGGCTACTCGGTTGTTGATGCCGAAGCAGATGTTGCCGCTCTTGAAGCAATTGACGGTGTTATCAGAGTAAGAGTTATAAAATAATTACAGTTTTTGATTTTTAACCGAAACAAAACTGCCGCATTTAGAAACAGTGCTAAATGCGGCAGTTAATTTTTATTTTTCGAGTTTTTGTGTTATCAGATCGGTTGCGGCACGAATCAGTGCTATCATTCCGAAAAGTATTGCGGCAGGGACGGTGAGTACGCCTATTGCGGCGAGCCCGCCGAAGAATACAAGCTTTGAAAAAATATGTTTCAGCTTTTTCATTTCGCATATTCCGATGTCATTTCGACCGTTCCGGTGAAGTTGTTGTAAATTATCATTGCATAGTTTCCGCCGCTGTCAAAATCAAATGTCTTTTCAATAATTCCATTCTCATCAACGGAATATTCCTTGACGTCCGAGCCTGTTCTGACCCTGAGAGAGGCGGCTCCGCTTTCCGTAAGAATTTTCACTTTGAGCTTGATTTTTCTGTCCTTGACCGATGCTCCGCCGAACACCACGTCACGTCCGTTCTCCGAAATGCAGGAGGAGGAATAGCTGCCGATATAGGTATCCTTGCCGACATTTTCTCTCTTTCCGATGAGCTTTGAATCTCTTGTTATCTGCGTGAGGCTGATAACGTGAGCTATGCTGTCAAAATCATCGACAATCTGCTGTGCCGACGGCTTCCGGACGACCTCGACTGCACCGAGAATGATAACGGCTGCGATGAAAATTGCAAGCAGCTTTTTCATTGTCAGCCCTCCTTTGCACCGCTTACTATCTTGTAATAGGCGCTTGAGGTAATCTTGTAAACAATCATGTAGAACAGTGCGAATGCCGCAAAGCTAATCAGGATTGTCACAATGAAAAGATTAAGGTTTGTCAGGTTGAATAAAAGCAGAAGCTTTTTAATTATCGGTGCTGCGAAAGCAAGGTGCATTCCCGCAAAGATGAGGGGGAGGAAGAATACAGTTAGGAGCTGTGAATTGATGCTCTTTCTGATTTCGTTTTTTGTCATGCCGACCTTTTGCATGATCTCGAATCTCGACTGATCCTCGTAGCCCTCGGAAATCTGCTTGTAGTAGATTATGAGGACGGCGGCGAAGATGAATACTGTGCTGAGAATGATTCCGAGTCCGAAAAGCCCACCGTACAGGCCGAAGAAATCCAATCGGTTCTGCTCTCGGCTTTCCACCTCTGTAGAATGAATATCTTCTTTAAAGTCATCACTTACGTCAGTCAAATAGGAATTAATATCCTTTGAAAGAGCGATTTGCTCATCTTCAGAAAGACCTGTATCAAAGCCATATGTCCAGCTGAAATTGACTACCGGTTCAGAATCATGCTGATGCGTTGCGTCGGTCATGCCCTGTGTTGCTTTGTCAAGGTCATTTACGAAAATTGCCATTGTAGGAACGACTGTCATAGCCGCATCTGATTGACTGATGAAATTATCAAGATATCTGACGATTTTGAAGCTCTGACCCCCATTGAATGAGAGCGTGTCACCATGAAAGTTCGAATCCTTTCTGAAAAGGTAAACCATTGCTTCGCCGTCTTTGAGATGGTAGTCCGTTCCCATCATCTCGTTGTAATCATCGACGGAAACGAAGTTGAACTGAAATACCTTGTTATAATCAACAGTGCCGCTGTAAACATTTCTGATGTCTGTTTCAACATTTCCGTCGGTTACCATGCCGGAGAGCACGCCTGCAAGATATGTGAGGGAATTGTGGACGTTTGCGTTGTGCTTCTTTGCAATTTCGTCAATTTCCGAACGGATTTGGTCAGATTGTCCGTTCTTGTAAATCTGAGTGTCAAGAGACGAAAAGCTTATGTTTATCTCCCTGGGATAACGGCTTGAAAGAGCTTCTTCCTCACCGAAATAAAGGCTTGTCGTTGATGAGATCATAACGAGAACCATTGTTGCGAGAATACAGATCGAAGCAAGGCCTGCACCGTTGCGCTTCATTCTGTAAACCATTGAGGAAACGGATACAAAGTGGTTCGGTTTGTAGTAATACTTCTTGTTCTTCTGCAAAAGGCGGCAGAAAAGAACCGAGCCGGAAATCATGACGAGATACGTTCCGATGATAACCATAATGACGGCTACAAAGAAGAGCGTCAATGCCTGGAGCGGCTCTTTAATGCTGAGCGAAATGTAATATGCACCGCCGAGCAGAAGTACTCCGAGAATACCGAAAATCCAATTGCCCTTTGGCGGTTTTTCACCCGTTTGCTCGCTCTTAACAAGCGAAATTGCGCTTGAGGACCGAACCTGACGAAGTGAATTGAAGAAAAGGAGAATGTTAATTACCGTAAAAATTATTGCACAAAGTCCGATGCCCTGACTTGAAACCGTAAGGTCAAATGTTACGTCACTTTTTAACAAATTGAGAAATACAAGCTCGGCAAGCTTCGAGAAAGCGATACCTGCAGCAAGACCTATGACGAGGGAAATAACCGTTATTATGAGTGTTTCCCAGAAAAGTATTATGCCGAGATTGTGTTTGTCCATTCCGAGAATGTTATAAAGTCCGAATTCCTTTTTGCGCCGTTTGATAAGAAATGAATTTGTGTAAAAAAGGAAGATGCATGAGAAAATTGCGATGACCCATGAGCCGAGACCGAGAATTTCGGAGACTGTCGAGCTTTGCACCGCGTCCTTAATACTCTGTGAAAACTGTAGGAATATAATGATATAGTACATCATTACCATGCCTATAGAAGTGAGAATATAGGGCAGATACATTTTTTTATTCTTGCGAATGCCGTCAAAGGCAAGCTTGGGGTAAAATCCTTTTTTCATTATTTTTCACCGCCTGTCGCAAGCAGAGTGAGGGTATCCGAAATCTTCTGATAAAGCTGTTCGTCGGTATCCTTGCCTCTGTAAATCTGATGGAAAACCTCGCCGTCCTTAATGAAAAGGACTCTGTTCGCCGAGCTTGCTGCCTTGAGCGAGTGAGTAACCATAACGATGGTCTGACCGGTGCTGTTGATATCGGAGAAAAGGCGGAGCAATTCGTCCGTTGCTTTTGAATCAAGCGCACCCGTCGGCTCGTCGGCAAGGATAAGCTTCGGATTTGTGATTATTGCACGGGCAACTGCGGCTCTCTGCTTCTGACCGCCGGAAACCTCATAGGGATATTTCTTGAGAAGCGGAAGAATACCGAGCCTTTTTGCGACAGTTTCAAGCTTGCCGCTCATTTCCTTATAGTTCTTGCCTGCAAGAACAAGGGGAAGATAGATGTTGTCCTCAAGTGTAAATGTGTCAAGCAGGTTGAAATCCTGAAATACGAAACCGAGATTGTCACGGCGGAATGCAGCAACGTCTTTTTCTTTTATCTTGGAAAGATCCTTGCCGTCAAGAACAACGTTGCCGTTCGTCGGCTTATCAAGGGCCGCAAGAATGTTGAGAAGCGTTGTTTTACCCGATCCCGATTCACCCATGACGGCAACATATTCGCCCTCCTCGACGGTGAAGTTTACGTTCCTGAGTGCTTCGACCTTATTGCCGCCGAAGCGTGTTGAATAGATTTTTTTAAGTCCTCTGACTTCCAGAATACTCATTGTTTTGACCTCCAATCAATTTTCTGACGTTAGTATATCAGAAAAAAGGAACGAATCTCCATAGAATTATCTTACAAAACAGTGCTCAAATCTTACAGTTTTGTAAGAAGTGAAGCTTTTTCGGTGAGAAATTATATTTTTGCAAATTTTTCTTGGCTTCACTGTAGGGGCACCCAAGAATTTTCTTCTCAACTTGGGTCGATGTAGGCATCGACCCCTACGGAATGTTCTCTTACCACACTTTTGCAGAATTTTGCTTTTCTGCACCTCGTCGTAGGGTGCGATGCCCACATCGCACCTTTAAAATTTTGATGAAATTGTTTTCAAGGCAGGCACCTAACTTGCCTCCCATGCATGGGAGGTTAAACAAGATCTTATCAGATTTTCAATAAAACCCCAGTCAGCTCCCCTAAAATGGAGCCAAGATAGAAATTTTACCGCAACACATCAAAAAACCGTACCGAGCCTTGCTTTTGACTTCGGTACGGTTTTTTTTATTCTTTTTCTGCCGACTGGGGAATGATATCGGGATAAAGAAGATCGTGAATGTATTTATCCTCCTCGTCCCAGTTGAGGATAAGAACTTCCTTGCCGTCACGGGTCGAAAGCGGATAAGGAACATGGGGAATGATGTCCTCATGTATGCTCATCGAAAGATATTTCGGCGCCTTTGCAACCTGAGCGAGAAGCTCTGCCTTGGAAAAATTGGTTGTAACAAGCGGCAGAACCGTGTCAAGAAGGTCTACCATTGTCGAGGCCGAGGATTTTCTGAGCTTTAAAGCGATAGCGTTGAGAACGGCTCTCTGTCTGCCGGTACGCTTACGGTCCGTGTCGATTGAACGAAGTCTCGAATAGTAAACCGCTTCATCTCCGTCAAGGTCGTATGTTCCGGCTGCCGAAACGCCGAGAACCTTGCCCGCTTCCGCCGCGGTCATTTCAATCGTAACTCCGCCGAGAGCGTCAACAATCTGGGCAAAGCCCGAGATATCAACGGTGATGTATTTATCAATTCTTATCTTATAGTTCTGCTCAATTGTGTCAACAAGCAGGCTTGCTCCGCCGTAGGCATGAGCCGTGTTCAGTCGCTTGTTGCCGTGGTCAGGGATTGCGACATATGCCGCACGGGAGAGCGAAACCATGTTGATAACATTATTAATTGTGTTAATCGAGATAAGAATCATGGAGTCGGAACGGGGGAGATATGCACCCTTGAACATGACTGCTTCCTCGTCACCGTAGTCAACGCCGACCAAAAGAATGTTTACAATTCTGTCGTCGTACCAAATAACGTTGTTGGCAAGTCTTGCTCGAAGATCGGCATCGGCGTCCGCCTGATTATCAAAGTTCAGGGATTCTTCTTTGTCAAGGTTCGGGTTTGCCGTTCCCTGCGAATCGCCGTAATTGAGCTTGTTGAGGTAGGTGTATACGTATATTCCCGCTCCGCCTGCAAGTATTGCAAAAACAAGGATAATGGCGATAAACGCCTTAAGACCCTTGTGCTTTTTCTTTTTTTCTTTTTTGAGATCGGCAGCGGTAAGCTTGTAGCTGTCGTCCTTGGGGTCGATAACCTGATATTTATTTTCTTCCATGAATTGAACCTCCGTGCGATTTTTTATCATTATAAACTATTTTAAAAAGAAAATCAAATATTATTGCACATTTTGTTTATAAAGGTTATAATATAATAGTTAAATTGATAGGAGTTATATAAATGAGGTGAAAATATGAGCACTTTAAGAGATATGATTTTCGATCTTTCCGAAGCAAACGGAACTCCCGGAGCGGAAAGCGAAATATCAAATATAATTGAAAAATATGTATCAGAATTTGCCGATGTCAAAAAGGACAAATTCGGCAACGTGACAGCTGAAATGCCGGCAGGGGAGAAAACAATTCTTCTTGACGCCCATATGGACAGAATCGGAATGATAGTCACGGGTATTGAGGACGGTGGATTCCTGCGTGTCGCAAAGTGCGGCGGGATGGACGCAAGAGTTCTTGCCGCTCAGGACGTTACAATTTGGGGCAAAGAGCCTGTTTACGGCGTTGTTACCTCGACTCCTCCGCATCTCTCAACTCCGGAGGATGCTAAGAAAGCCAAGGATTTTGATGCGATTCTCATTGATACGGGAATGACTAAGGAAGAAGCGGAGAAGCTTATTTCTCAGGGCGACAGAATAACCGTAAGATGCCCTCACGGCGAGATGGAAAACGGCAGAATATTCGGCGCCGCTCTCGACGACCGTGCAGGCTGTGCGGCGATAATCAGAGCCGCCGAGCTCGTCTCGAAAGAGAAGGAAAGACCAAGTGTGAAGCTTCTTTTCTCCGGTCAGGAGGAAACGGGCGGTGACGGTGCGATTACGGGCAGCTTTAATCTCGATGCCGATGAGTGCATTGCCGTTGATGTCAGCTTTGCCGATGCACCGGACATGCCGAGCGAAAAGTGCGGCAAGCTCAACAAAGGCCCTATGATTGGCATTGCACCCGTGCTTGACTATAGGATAAGTCAAAAGCTCAAGGCTGTTGCCGAGGAAAAGAAAATTCCTTATCAGCTTGAATTGATGGGCGATTCGACAGGAACAAACGCCGACCATATCGCAATTTCAAAGGGCGGAATCAAAACGGGGCTTGTTTCAATCCCTCAGCGAAATATGCACACGGGTGTTGAAATTATCGCCGTTGACGACGTGGAAAATGCGGCGAAATTAATTGCGGAATACATTCTCGGAGGTGGTCTCAATGCTTGAACTTGTAAAGAAGCTTTCGCTTCTCAACGGAACCTCGGGCAGAGAGGACGACGTAAGAGAGTTTATTATAAATGAAATAAGGGACTGTGCCGAAAGCTATGAGGTTGACCCGCTCGGCAACCTTATCGTGTTCAAGAAAGGCAAGAAAACGCCGAAAAACAAGGTTATGCTCGACGCTCATATGGACGAGGTAGGATTCATGATAACAAGCATAAATTCCGACGGAACACTCGGCTTTGAGAGAATCGGCGGAATTGACAAGCGTGTTATGCTCGGCAGAGCTGTAACCGTCGGCGAAAAGAAAATAAACGGAGTTATCGGTCTCAAACCCATTCATATGACAAAGGGCGACGAAAAAATGACCATGCCCGAAAAAATGTATATTGACATCGGAGCTGATAATGCAGAGCAGGCCGCAAAGCTTGTTTCGCTCGGAGACTGTGCATATTTCAATTCCGATTTTGCGGAGTTTGGCGACGGCTTCATCAAGTGCAAGGCTCTTGACGACCGTGCAGGCTGTGCAATACTTATCAATATGATAAAATCAGACCTGCCTTATGATATGTATTTCAATTTTGCAACGGGCGAGGAGGTAGGCCTCGGCTCGGCGGGTACGGCGGCATACAGGGTTAATCCCGATTATGCGATAGTTGTTGAAACAACTACTGCGGCGGATCTTGCCGATGTGCCCGAGAACAAAAAGGTCTGCAAGCTCGGTGAGGGAGCGGTTATTTCGTTCATGGACAGACGCACAATTTATTCAAGAGAGCTTTTTGACAAAGCCTTCGAGCTTGCGAAGCGTGACGGAATCAAGGCGCAGGTCAAGGCGGCGGTTGCAGGCGGCAACAATGCAGGCGTTATCCATAAGACGGCAGGCGGCATAAAGACTGTCACGGTTTCCATGCCGTGCCGATATCTTCATTCTCCGTCATGCGTGCTGAAGTCGGAGGATATAACCGAGAGTGAACGCATTATCCGTGCGCTTGCCGAGGAGTTTGCAGATGCTTAAGGCAGTCGAAAAGGGCGATAATGATTTTGTCGAATTTTGTCGGCGTGATGTTTTCGGCACGAGGATCGCATGCCTTTATAATTGCTATTCGACGGATTACGATTTCGTGAAATTCTGGAAGCAGACTGACAATGACGGAAATATAATTTCCGCAGTCAGCAGAATTGACGGTGACGCAACGCTCAGTTCAACGGGCGAGAACGCCGAGGAGATTTATACCTTCCTGAAAATTGTCGGTTTTCGCACCGTTCAATGCGAGAAAAGAATCACAGAACTGATGGGTGAGAAACCGTCGCTTGACGGCTACGTTGTCGAATACATTAAAAATCGAAATGATATAAAAGAAGTTCAGGCGGATAACATATTCCGTCCGAAGGAAATTTATGATATAATCAAATCGGCAAATCTGGTTGGAGTTGGGGATTATCTCCCGTGGCTTTCTGACACGACATTCAGAATAAACAGGGGAGTGACCTCGGCTTTGTCCGCTGTTGAAGATGGAAAAACCGTCGCATGTGCGATGAAGCTTTTCTCAACCGAGACGGCGGTGCTTCTCGGAGCGGTTGCGACCCGTCCCGAATACAGGGGCAGGGGGCTGGCAGGCGCACTTGTGACAAGGCTTGCCGAGAGTGAAAAAAATAAACGTGTCGAGCTTCTTTGCAAGCACGACAGTATAGTTGAATTTTATAAATCAATTGGATTTGAAGTGAAAAACGAATGGAGTATAATAACAGATGAACAATGAATTTTTTCAGGTGAGTGAAAAGGTGTCTTCTGCGGCGGATAAAGCACTGAAGAAGATTCAGCCCTGTTTCGCAAAGACAGATGAAATTACCGAATACAATCAGCAAAAGGTTCTTTCCGCTTTTATTAAGAACGGAGTAAGCGAAGCTATGTTCGCAGAGAGTACGGGCTACGGCTACGGCGACAGGGGACGCGATGTGATAGACAGGGTTGCGGCGGACATTTTCTGCGCCGAGGATGCACTTGTCCGCCATAACTTCACCTGCGGTACACATACACTGGCGGTTGCACTTTTCGGCATGCTCAGACCGGGCGATACAATGCTTTGTGCTACCGGACTTCCATATGACACGATTCATTCCGTCATCGGAATTGACGGTAAGGGCGACGGCTCGCTTGCCGATTACGGAGTTACATACAAGCAGGTTGACCTCAAAAACGAAAAGCCCGATTACGATGAGATAGCAAAGAGGGTAAAGGAGGAACAGCCGAAGCTTGTTTATATTCAGCGTTCAAGAGGTTATTCTCTGCGCCCGAGCCTTTCCTGTGAAGAAATAGCAAAGATAATTGAAATAGTTAAGGCAAACAGCAATGCCGACGTTATGGTTGACAACTGCTATGGAGAATTCACTCAAAAAATCGAGCCGACTCAGGTCGGAGCGGATATAATCGCAGGCTCACTTATCAAGAACGCAGGCGGCGGAATTGCAAAAACAGGCGGCTATGTAGCCGGTAGAGCGGATCTTATCGAAAAGATTTCCTACAGGCTGACAACTCCGGGTCTCGGACGTGAGGTCGGTGCAACGCTCGGTCATTCCCGTGAGCTTTTTATGGGACTTTTCTTCGCTCCGCACACTGTAGGCGAAGCAATTAAATCCGCACGCTTTGCCGCTGCGCTTTTTGAGGAGTTTGGCTTCGGCACAACTCCGAAAAGCACAGATGACAGATTCGACATTGTTCAGAGCGTACTTCTTCGAAATGAAGAAAATCTGATAGCTTTCTGTCAAGGTATGCAGAAGGGTGCTCCGATCGACTCATTCGTAACACCGGAGCCGTGGGATATGCCCGGCTACGACAGCAAGGTTATCATGTCGGCAGGCGCATTCACGGGCGGTGCTTCAATCGAGCTTTCGGCAGACGCTCCGCTCAGAGAGCCGTTTGCCGTATATATGCAGGGCGGTCTTAATTTCCACAGTGCCAAGGTCGGCATAATGCTTGCCGCCGAGGAAATGGCAAAAAGAGGATTGATATAATTGAAATACGACGGAATTTTTCCCGAAACACTTGCGCTCATGGCGCAGAACAGATTTGAAAACAGCAAGGCTTTTTACGAGGAGCACAAGCAGGAGCTGAAGGACGGTTTCACCGTTCCGCTTCGTCAAATTGCAATGGCTCTCGGCAGCAAGGTCTTTGCACTTGACGACATGATAGTTACCGACCCCGTCAGAATGGTGTCGAGAATCAGGCGTGACAACCGCTACACCAAGGATAAATCGCTGTACCGTGACCATCTTTGGGTAATGTTCATGCGAAACAAGCATGAATGGGTGAATTACCCTTGTATGTGGTTCGAGGTCAATCAGGATTGCTGGGGCTACGGAGTCGGCACATACTACGCCGACGCTCAGTTCTGGGAGCTTTACAGAAAGGCTCTTATCGAGCACCCCGAGGAATTTCTTCATGCTGTTCACCGTGCGGAAAAGATTGGTACTGCTCGTTTGAATGACTACTATAAAAAGAAAAAACCGGGCGAGCCTGTTCCGGAGGTTGAACCCTATTACAATATGAAATCAATAGGCTATATGGCGGTCAGAACGGATTTTAAAACTCTTCAAAGTGAAAAAGTTATTGATGAAGTCGGCAAGGCTTTCGACGAATACGCCGAGCTTTATCTTTTCTTAAAGGGTATATCAGATGAAAGGACGATGTTAAAATGAATTTCAAGGGATTCAAAAGCGGCACGGATATCCGCGGCTACGGTGCAGAGCAGTTCAGCGATGAGCCGCTCTATCTCAGCGATGAATTTGTAATGGCTGTTGCCGAAAGTTTCGCAAACTGGCTCGGTGCAAGGACTGGAAAATACACAAATGAGATTACAGTTTCAATCGGACGTGATTCCCGTGTTTCCGGACCGAGAATCATGGCGGCGGCGATTACTGCGCTGACTGCAAAGGGCGTTAAGATCTATAGCTGCGGTCTTGCCTCAACTCCTGCCATGTTCATGTCGACGCTTGACCTTAAATGCGACGGCGCAATTCAGATAACGGCAAGCCATCACCCGTGGGAGAGAAACGGCCTTAAATTTTTCACTCCCGACGGTGGCCTCGAGGGCGAAAACATTGCCGAGCTTCTCAATATGGCTGAGAAAATCTACGGCAAATCCTATCGGGCAGAACCGTCACTCTGCGTTGAAAACGATTATATGAAAACCTATTGCTCGCATCTGCAAGAGATGATAAAAAAGGGCGTCAATGCAGAGAACTACAACAAACCGCTTGAAGGTTTCAAGATTATCGTTGACGCAGGCAACGGCGTCGGCGGCTTCTATGCGACCGATGTTCTCGCTCCGCTCGGTGCCGATATTGAGGGCAGCCAGTTCCTCGATCCCGACGGAATGTTCCCGAATCATATACCAAATCCCGAAAATGCCGAAGCTATGGACTCTGTCTCAAAGGCAACGGTTGCGAGCCATGCAGACCTCGGAATAATTTTTGATACCGACGTTGACAGAGCGGGCTGCGTTGAGAATAACGGCGAGGAAATTAACCGTAACCGTCTTGTTGCACTTGCTTCTTACATAGCTCTTGAGGGCCACGACGGCGGCGTTATCGTTACCGATTCCGTAACCTCGGACGGACTGAAAGAATACATAGAGTCGATCGGCGGCGAGCATTATCGCTTCAAGAGAGGCTACAGAAACGTTATAAACAAACAGATTGAGTTGAACAAGGCAGGTAAGTTTTGCCCACTTGCTATGGAGACCTCGGGTCATGCGGCGTTCAAGGAAAATTATTACCTTGACGACGGTGCATATCTGATGACAAAGATCGTAATTCTGCTTGCAAGAGATAAGTCGGGCGAAGCGATAAAGAGTATTCTTGCTCCGCTCAAGCAACCTGTTGAAGCTAAGGAGCTTCGTTTCTCAATCAAGTGTGACGATTTCAGAGCATACGGCGAGAAGATAATCGAGGAGCTTGAAAAGTATTATTCGGGCAAGGACGGCTGGACGATTGCCGACGATAACCGTGAGGGCATGAGAATTTCCGCCGATAAGGACAACGGAAACGGCTGGCTCCTTCTTCGTCTGAGTGTGCACGACCCCGTTATGCCGTTTAATATGGAGAGCAACGAAAAGGGCGGAGTAAAGAAAATCGCAAAGAGCTTTTACGAGTTCATAAAGCAGTTTGACAAGCTTGATATCAGCCCGATAGAAGGCTTCCTTTCGGAATGATATAATAAAAAAGAAAAGGATGATAAAAATGGCAAAGTACAATTATAAGGGTCCCGAGGAGTTTAGACCTATCAGTCCATGGGCATATTTCGGCTATTCTGTTCTTTTTACGGTTCCGTTGATTGGGCTGATTGTGAACATTGTGCTTTGTTTTGATAATACAAATATCAATAAGCGCAATTTTGCCCGTGCTTTTTGGTGCATATATGTTGTCGTCGTTATAGCTGTTGTGTTTGTGATTGCTTTCGGTGGACCCGAACAGTCGCTTGATGAGTATATTGCGTCGCTGAATGAAGCATAAAATGGGAGGAGAACCTGAAAATGCCGTTACAGATTGTAAGAAATGATATAACAAAAATGAAATGCGATGCCATTGTTAACGCAGCCAATTCAACGCTTCTCGGCGGTGGCGGAGTTGACGGGGCAATACATAAGGCGGCGGGAAAAGGACTTCTTTTTGAATGTATGAAGCTCGGCGGCTGCAAGACGGGCGAGGCAAAAATCACGGGCGGATATAATCTTCCGTGCAAGTATATTATTCACACTGTCGGACCCGTTTGGAAGGGCGGACACTCGGGCGAGGAAAAGCTTCTTCGCTCATGCTACCGTGAATCGCTTTTGTTGGCAAAGAAAAATGACTGCGAGAGCGTTGCTTTTCCGCTGATATCGGCAGGAGTTTACGGATATCCTAAGGATAAGGCATTGCAGGTCGCCGTAGACGAAATAAGTTCGTTTTTGTTTGAAAACGATATGACCGTTTATATAGTCGTTTTCGATCAAAAGAGCTTTAACATCAGCCAAAAGCTTGTTTCGGACATCAGGGAATATATAGACGAGCGCTATGTTGAAAAGCATGCTGCTATGGAATCAAAACGCCTTACGATGATGCCGCCGATGGCTGTGTCCGATACGGCGTCGAAGGAGTCATTGGACAGTCTTGACAACGCCTTGAAGCAGATTGACGAGAGCTTTTCGCAAATGCTTCTTCGTAAAATTGACGAAAAGGGCATGACCGATTCCGAGTGCTACAAAAAGGCAAATGTGGACAGAAAGCTTTTTTCAAAGATTCGTTCGGATATACATTATAAGACGAGCAAAAATACGGCAATTGCTTTTGCGATTGCGCTTGAGCTTGATCTTGACGAAACCAAGGAGCTTCTTATGAAAGCGGGCTTTGCACTTTCCCACAGCAACAAATTTGATATAATAATCGAATATTTTATAGTGAACGGCAATTACAATATTTTTGAAATAAACGAAGTGCTGTTTGCTTTTGACCAAGCTTTGCTCGGAGCTTAAAAAGTGTCGCATGGCAAGCGACCATGATGACCCAAAAAATGATTATAATGCGGTTGTAAGGTTGAAAGACCGAACGACCGCATTATTTTTTTGGAGGTAATCATCATGAAAGAAAAGAAAAACAACATAACGGAGCTTGTATTCATTATTGACCGAAGCGGTTCAATGTTCAAACTTGTGAATGATACAATAGGCGGCTTCAATTCGATGATTGAAAAGCAGAAAAAGCAGGACGGCGAATGCTATGTATCGACTGTTCTTTTTAATGACAGCACAAAGGTCTTGCATGACAGGGTCAGGCTTGAAAATGTATCTGAGATGACCGGCAGCGATTATACGGTCGGAGGCTGTACGGCTCTTATCGACGCAATCGGCGGCGCAATTCACCATATCGGCAATATACATAAATATGCAAGAGAAGAGGACATTCCGGCGCATACAATGTTTGTCATAATGACCGACGGCTATGAAAACGCAAGCCACCTGTATTCGGCGGACAGCGTCAGAAGAACAATCAAAAGACAGAAGTCAAAATACGGCTGGGAATTCATTTTTATAGGAGCTAATATTGATGCAGTCGAAACAGCCGGCAGGTTCGGAATCGACAGCGACAGAGCTGTAAATTATAATGCGGACAGTCAGGGAACGGCGATAGTGTATGAAGCGGTTTCAAAAGCGGTTAAACACATAAGAACTTCAACTCCGCTGCCGTCGAGCTGGAGCGAAGAAATCGACAAGGATTATAAAAGCAGAAAATAAAAACAGCTTGCACGTTCTGCACACCTCAATTGTGCGGCACTGCAAAAAAACGCAGGACGTTTGATGCGCCCTGCGTTTTTGATCTCTTATTCCATCGAGGTACCGACCTCAAGCTCTCTCTTGTCCCTAAAAAGCATTGAAATGCACCAGATGCCGGCGAGTGCGACAATCGTAAAAATGATTCTGCTAACGATTGCGTCCTGACCGCCGAAAATCCAGCCGACGATATCAAACTTAAAAAGTCCGATTGAGCCCCAGTTGATAGCTCCGATGATGACCAATATCAATGAGATCTTATCTATCATTTCTTCATCTCCTAAATGTTTCTCGATTATAGCTTTTCGCAAAGAGCCGATTATATACAAAAAAATAATTGTTTTATAAAATTTGTAAAAATTTTTCAAAAAATTTCTAAAATTATGCTATAAAAATAACAAATAGAGATAATTTCTATTGACTATTCACAATATAAATGCTATAATCACAATAACCGGAATACTCTCATTTATAAGGAGGAGTTTTAATGAAGAAAGTTCATCGAACGTGCAAAAAAGCGTTATCTGTCATTCTGACTTTGACGCTTATGCTGACCACCTTTATTTGCTTTGATATCGGAGCACTTTTCGGCTCTGCTGTTGACGCAAGCTCGGCAATCACGGTATCTGACAACAGTGCTTCCAATGTGTATTTTTATGCCCCGGAGCAAATATATCTTGAGCCTAAGATTACAGGATATACAACCCAGGACAAATACAATTATCAGTGGTTTGTTGACTCAACGGTAAATAACTCAACAAAACTGCAGACGCTCAGAACAGGTGAAAATTCTACCGGTAATTTTTACTTCTATTATGAGAATGCCAGCTCGGTTACTGTATCGTACAAATATCTTACGAACAGCATGACCGATATGAACGCTTATACTCAGACGAGCCAGACCTCATCGGGCGACTACGCAAATGCGAATTGTAACATCAAGCTTGCTGAGTATGGCACACCGCTCAGAGCCTATAACACAAGCGGTACTGCGTCATACATCTATTATACCAAGGCGGGCAACAAGATTGATACAACGATCACGAGAGAAAGCGTTTCTCCCTATCTTGCCGCCAAAACAAAGGGATATTATATTGAGTGGAAGGCAACATTTGTCGATAAGCTCGACGGTCAGACCAAGGTTGCTTACGCTTATACATATGTTTATAAGCCGTACCTTCAGCCCGTAGGTACAGCCATCAATACCAATAACTACCGCGGAAATAATTCCTACGGATATGATATTTCATGGATTTCGGGTATTCATTCATTTAATACCTCAAGTACAAAAGCTACTCATTCCCCCAACTCGACAAACGGCGGAAAGAGTCTTGTTACTTTTTCTTCATCAAATCCCAAGGGCGTTCAGCTCGGCGCGGCAGGCACAAGGCTTTATGCTCAGTTTGCAACTCAGGTTGTTTCAAACGGTAACTTCTTCTATACCGGAATGAACAATGAATCTGCATATAACTGGGTCAACGGTGACGGCAGTCCGTACCTTAAGGCTAAATCCTTCCACTTCGTTGAGAATAAGATAGATTCAAGCTCAAAGGATGTTTCACAGTATACTCTTGCAACGTCTCCCGAGGCATATCTTACGGTAGACGTCAGCCGTTATCACAACCTCAGCAATGTCCCGAACCTTTCGGCAGGTCTCATGGTTACAAGTGACGAAGGTTCGGATAACGGCGCATGGTATGTTGCCGACGGTACAGGCAAGGTGGATTCTTCCGATGAAATCATTGATCTTAACCACAATAATGATACTCCGGCAAGAACTCTTTATAACAACTACAAGACCTATATGGCTAATCAGGGCGACTTTGATAACAGAGGATCTTATGAGGGCGAAGGCGTTAAGTACAACGGACCCGTTGTTATTCCGATCTCGACCACAAACGGAAATGTTACATATAAGGTCAGAGCAGGTTATCATAACTATCAGAGCAAGGACAGAGTAACGTGTATCGGCGTTATGCCTCTTGTCGTTACTCAGACCAATAAGGAAACGCTTCGTGACGCAATGAACCATGCCACGAATATCGTTGCAAAGTACGGTCTCAAGCCGGACGGCACAAGCATTTACTACAATTCGTCAAATGCAAACTGGACAAAGTTTGTTAACCTTTACAAGGTTGCAGGAAAGATGCTTGCAAAGCTTGACCTTGCATCGACAACATCCGTTTCTGGCTACACGCTTTCAACGGCTGTTTCAAACCTCAACAGCGCGATCGCAGCTATCGAGTCGGAAGCAAAGATCACATCAACGGCAACGGCTCGCTTCCTTGCACTCAGCAAGACGGCAAACGGCTACAAGCTCATCAATGTTCAGGACGTTGAGAGCAACTCAAATGTAGCAGACGTATCAAAGAGCTTTGCATACGGACAGAACGTTAAGTTCTCGGCTGTTGATTTCGCAGGCTATGATTATGTAGGCGCAAGCGCAGGCCTCAAGGCAGTTGATACCGAAACCGGTGAGGATTATTCATCGCTTATCACGACTGCCGACAGAACAATCAATGTAAACTTTGCAAATTCAACTTCAAATGTTCAGTACACCTTCCTTTACATTCAGAAGGAGTATTCGACAATTGTAGATACAAGAGGCGGAGATTTTAACTATCTCAACATCATAAACTCTAACTTCCCGTCAATCGGCGGA
>ULNB01036832.1_pt1 | contig 27199 bp, 23 predicted proteins | sample 1951811 | NCBI WGS metagenome assembly ULNB01 (sample SAMEA4835566, study PRJEB28245) | human gut metagenome | biome: gut microbiome; material: fecal sample | place: Denmark | collected 2008
TTTGATAAATTCTCTCGAGAATTTATTGGAGCGGTTATGCTTTTGCAGTGCGAAACATCCAGGATGGGATCAAATTCTCTCGAGAATTTTGCATGATAGCTTCCCTTTTCATATACGGATCATGATATTGATTGAGATGCGAACCTATTCGTCAAGCCAAACGAGCAGAGCCAAGCTTGCCTTGTTGAGCGCTGCTATGACGAGAAAAGGTGACGCGAATGCAAAGAAATAAGATGTACTATTAAATCGAATGATGATACATCCTCTATTTCTTAAACCGGATTATCTCCAGGATCATTGGTGAAAAGATCGTCAGCCTCTTTCATCTCATCGTCGTCGAACCACACATGCATCTTCGCCTTTGCCTTTGCCTTCACTTCATCAGAAACTTTTCCCCAAACTTTATGAAGGACATAAATAAGGACTGCGATATCATCACTTAGACCTGCAATAGGAATCGCATCTGGAACAACATCCAAGGGACTGATCAAATATCCTAAAGCACCAATAATAATGGCTTTCTCCTTAATAGATACCTTATCACTCTCTAAAGTATAAAATAAAATTAGAGCTGCGTATACCATTTTAGCCCCTGCCCTTTTGGCAATACGAGAAATCTTTTCGACAAATCCCTTAGGAGAGTATTTGTCTTTGTATTTCATAAAATCGGGTAATTGAGATGTTTCCATTTCTATTTATTAAAATCAAGTACATCTTTGATAAACTTCTCAAATCGATCTTCCGACATTTTCTTGAGGCGCAATTGAATTGAGAGTTTCATGAATGCTTTATAAAGGAATCCAAGCAAGATTCCTATCGCTATGGAGATGAGCAGTCCACCCTCAAGTCCACCAGGTAGCTTTTCAGGAGGAAACGCGGAACAGATCAATACAGGGAGGACAACTAAAATGCCAAAAACGGTATATTGGCTTTTTTCCGATCCCTCGCTATCAAGAATAGCCTGCTTGTCAAAAAGATAGTCATCAAGTTCACGCCGTGTGAAGCCGTAATCTTCAACGACAGGAAATCCCTTCACCCCAATATTGACCTTCATCTTTGAGGTGATTGTATGTTCATAATCAAGTATTTCCTTTTCAATATCTTTCATGTCCTATATAACGTTTTAAACCATCAATTATTATTTATAAGCTAACAAAAACTCAATTCTATTTCACATCTTTGCGGCCCAATTCCTAATATTGGGTATCACACGCTTTCATCATCCATTATCATCTAAGAAAAAAAATGAAAACAGTGCTCCTATAAGCCGGGTTCCGTCCCTCAGTCACCTTTCGATGAATGAAGTGCCTGCCATTTATCTACGCCGTGAGTCACCCCACGGCTCAAGCATTCTACCCTCCGTCGTACTTGCGTGTCGGACGAGCAGCCCTCAAACGACGGTATACGCGAACTTGCAGCCTCCAGCCAGCACAGCCTGGCGATCACCCGCCAGCTGGTAGTCTCTTACACTACCTTCTCACCCTTACCCCTGTGGAGATCCCAAGACCAGATCAAGTCCGACCGAGGAATGCAAAACACAAAGGCGGTTCTTTTCTTCTGCCGTCACCTATTGTTACCAACAGCTTCTACTTTCGGAAGTGGAGTGCTCTATGCTGCCCGGACTTTCCTCTTGCACCACCAGGATGCCAGCGGCAGAGCCAGAACACTGTTTCCAGCTGCAAAGTTAAACAAAATCATCAAATATTGTATAGGATTTCCCTAAAAAAGATCACAAATATCACGCTATCGTATGGAAGCGAACCTGTCAGTCCTCATAGACCCTTTGCATGATCATGACAACCTACTACTTTAAACGCGATTTGCCCAACCTTCCAGACCATCAAATAATCGAAAGGAAACAAGAGTCTAAACAAACTTAAAAACAAAAACAGTTCTACTTAAGAGCCGTTAATGTGTTAAATTCAAGTGTTAAAATGGGATAATAATATAGGACAATGTGACAGATTAACAATTTTTGCGTCTATATTTGCACATGCCAATTTAAACGAATTGATGAGGGATTCGTCAAAGAGACAAATGTTGAATCAAAGAACAATTAATTATTTATAGAACAATGAAAAAGTATTCTCAGTATCTGCTTGCAGGTTTTTGCGTTGTTTCAATAGCATTTTCTGCAGGTGCTTTTATGAAAGTTCAAGCTGCTACAGAAGCTGCACCCGTTGTCACGCAACCTGTTGACTTAACGTACGCAGCAGAGAAAGCAGTACCAGCTGTTGTACACATTAAATATGTACGGAACTCAAAGACTCAAACGGTGGATGTCCAGGACGATGACTTCTTCACAGATCCATTCAGTTTCTTCTTTGGCAATCCTAATTCTGGGAATGGTGGCACACAGAAGCGAAGGATACAAACTCCCAAGAAAGAGGCTACTGGATCCGGCGTCATCATCTCCTCTGACGGCTACATTGTAACTAATAACCATGTGGTGGACGGTGCTGACGAATTGACAGTCACCCTGAATGACAACCGTGAATTCTCTGCCCGCATCATTGGTACAGATAAGGCAACAGACCTCGCCCTGATCAAAGTAAACGCAAATAATCTCCCGACCTTGCCTATAGGAGATTCTGATAAATTGAAGATCGGAGAATGGGTCATCGCCGTAGGCAATCCATTCAACTTAAATTCTACCGTAACGGCAGGAATCGTCAGTGCCAAAGCACGTGGTCTTGGGGGCGGTAGCGAGAATGGACCTGACATTTCAAGTTTTATCCAGACCGACGCAGCCATCAATCCTGGGAATTCCGGAGGTGCATTAGTAAACACAAGGGGAGAATTAGTTGGTATCAATGCCATGCTCTACTCTCAAACAGGTTCTTTCAGCGGATATGGTTTTGCCATTCCAACCTCTATTATGAATAAGGTTGTGTCCGACCTGAAGCAGTATGGTACAGTACAGCGTGCTTATTTAGGCATACGAGGAATGGATGTACACAATTATATCGACTTACAAAAAGAGCAAGACAAGACTGTCCCCGATTTCGGCACAAATGAGGGAGTCTACGTGGATCAGGTGACTGATAACGGTGCTGCAAAGGCTGCCGGTGTACAAAAGGGCGATGTTATCATTGGCGTTGATGGCAAGACGATCAATAAGATGTCTGAACTACAGCAGTACATGAACAGTAAGAAACCGGGTGATAAGCTGACCGTTACCTACCTTCGTCATAAGGATAAGATCAGCAAGACCGTTACTTTAATGAATGCGCAGGGTAATACCAAGATTATCAAGACAGCCGACCTGGATGTCCTTGACGGAACCTTCCGCCCCATCACTGCTGAAACAAAGAAGAGCTTAGGTATCAGCTACGGACTTGAAGTCATGAAAGTAAACAACGGTCCATTAAAGAACGCAGGTATAAGCAAGGGCTTTATCATTCAGGAAATCAATGATATGCCAATGAAGACTGTCAATGACCTTCAAGATGCCGTAAAGAGTGCATCTACATCCAAAGACCAAGTACTCTACTTCAAGGGAATGTGGCCTTCAGGAAAGAAAGGTTACGGAGCCATCCAACTTGACAATTAATAGAACATGGTATAAAGAGGGGGATTCCCTCTTTTAGCTAAACAAGAATAAACCTCGAAGTAACCGCACCCAAGCAATAAATGAACTCAAGTGTGGTAACTCCGAGGTTTATCATTTGAAATAAAACAAATAATGGGCTAAAAATTTGCAGATGTGGATATAAAACTTTAAATTTGCATTTGGCATAAATATGTAACGCTTAATGAGACAACTGAAAATCACAAAATCGATTACAAATCGAGAGAGCGCATCACTCGACAAGTACTTACAGGAAATAGGTCATGAAGAGCTTATATCCGTTGAAGAGGAAGTAGAATTGGCACAGCGCATCAAGAAAGGTGACCGCAAGGCATTGGAAAAATTGACTAAAGCCAATTTAAGATTTGTGGTTTCAGTAGCCAAGCAATACCAAAACCAAGGATTAAGTCTCCCAGACCTGATCAATGAAGGCAATCTTGGACTGATCAAGGCTGCAGAGAAATTCGATGAGACAAGAGGATTCAAATTCATCTCTTATGCAGTATGGTGGATACGCCAAAGTATCCTACAGGCAATTGCAGAACAAAGCAGAATCGTGCGGTTACCCCTCAACCAGGTCGGATCTGTCAACAAGATCAACCGTGTCCTTAACAAATTTGAACAAGAGAATGAACGTCGCCCCAGTGTAGATGAGATTGCAGACAAAGTAGACTTGCCAGAAGACAAGATTGTTGATGCACTCAAGGTAAATGGGCACCACGTATCCGTAGATGCCCCTTTTGTTGACGGAGAGGATAACAGCCTCTTGGACGTCATGGCTAACACAGATTCTCCCATGGCAGACAAAGAATTGGTAATGGAATCATTGCGTGATGAAATATCGAGGGCACTCTCCACGTTAAACGAGCGTGAACGCAATATCATAGAAGCATTCTTCGGGATCAACCAGCCAGAGATGACATTGGAAGAAATCGGGGATAAATATGGGCTCACTCGTGAGCGTGTACGCCAAATTAAAGAAAAGGCTATTCGCCGTCTGCGCCATAACACAAAGAACAAGATGCTCAAGTCATATCTTGGGCAATAAGAAAGGATTATGAACTTCAAGAAATATATAACAATGTTTGCAGTCACCTTGGCTTTGATAACTGCCACAACAGTGTCAGCCAAGAGTAGACCTGCCAAAATCTATGCATTTGGCTTCGCTGCATCTTTCAACGATTCTACTGTATATTTTACTGATATTCAGGAGATTGACTCTGCGTATATAACTTCAAAGAATAATTTTCTTGTCAGTCGGGAAAATTATTCTTATCAGTTAAGGGATTATCTCTCTGGCTTAGGAGAGCAACACCGGACTTGTACAATTACCTATGCCCTTGACAGAAAGAAACTTGAAAAGAAGTATTTCTCCATGCGGAAGAAATATATATCTAAGGGGACCTTTAACGTGAAGTATCTAAATGCTCCAGATTTTCATTTTAAACCAGTCACAGATGTCAATACTGAGGATGAGACGCTGACACCTGTCAAGAAGGTTAAAGACAAAAAAGGAAAGAGAAGACGTGGAGAGATGATCCCACAAGATGGACATGGGGGTGGTCCTGAGGGGAGTGGGCACGCACCACAAAGATAAGGACTATGGAAGAAATTCACAAGTTTAGAATAGCAGAACACAACGTGAGCATTCTTTTTAAGGATAACAGCAAAAATAACATGTCGTTGTTACCTTCTTTTGAACCGTTCAGAGCGAATCCGATCTCTGGCGGTTTGTTTTTTTCGCTCACAGTTGATGACCAATTGCGCCCCATCTCGAAAGAACATAGGGAAAGAATCCGTAACTTTGACACGGGGAATGGGAATACAATTGTCGACTTGCTTGATGATGGCGGGTATCAATTTATCATTAAGAACATCTCTGGGGGAGACTGTTGCTTGCTTATCGCCAACAAAGACTTTACATCATGTACTTGTGCTCTTAACGGCAATGAATCCATGCGCAGATTTGGATTGAATAATGCCCTGATGATGATCTATGCCTTTGCTGGCAGTAAGCAAGACACTTTATTAATCCATGCGTCTGTCGTACGGTACAAAGACAAGGGGTATGCTTTCATCGCAAAAAGTGGGACTGGGAAAAGTACGCAATCCAGCATGTGGTTAAGGTATATCCCAGGATGCGACCTGATGAATGACGACAATCCCATTATCAGGGTATTACATGGAAAAGCATATATCTACGGGAGTCCATGGAGTGGAAAGACACCCTGCTACCGCAATGTGAAATCCGAGTTGGGAGCAATTATTAGGATTGACCGTGCCCATGTAAACAGCATAGAGGAACTGCTGCCGGTACAGTCCTTTGCCTCCTTCCTCCCCTCTTGCTCCTCCATGAAATGGGATGAGGACATCTTTGAAAATATCTGCGATATTATCACAAAGATCGTAGAAACAAATCATTTTTATATTCTTCATTGCTTACCAAACCGGGAAGCAGCAGAACTATGTCAGAAAACAGTCGCACAATAAATACCATTCAGGTATCCAACGCGGAGTTCATACCTAAGGTCATAGAACTCCTTGAAGAGGGGCATACCGTTACTTTGCCACTTAGAGGATATAGCATGCGCCCTTTCCTTGAAAATAACCGAGACAAAGGGCTTTTGGAAAAGACAGTACATGTTCAAGTTGGGGATGCGGTCTTAGCCGAGGTATGTCCGAAGAAATATGTCCTTCATCGGATCATCCGCATCCAAGGCAATGAGGTCATCCTTCGGGGAGACGGCAATATAGGTACTGAGCGTTGCCAAATAAAGGATGTAAAAGGCTTGGCAATAGGCTTTTATAGAAAAGGGAGGGAACATTTAGACCGTACCGATGGCATGAAATGGAAAGTATATTCGTGTGTATGGACATCACTCTTCCCAATTCGAAGATATTTATTAGCATTTTATCGCCGTATATGGCTTAGATTTTTCAAACCAATATAATATGAAGACAAAGAAAGGATTCCGCCTTCGTGAAGTCTGTGGGGAACAGATGATTGTAACAGAAGGCAAAGAAAACATTGATTTTTCAAAGATCATCAGCATGAATGAAAGTTCTGCTTATCTTTGGAAAGCTGTTGAAGGGAAGGATTTCACGGCTGAAGACCTTGCAGATCTCTTGACTGAGCAATACGAGGTTACAAAAGAAAAAGCCTTGGAAGACTCCAAGGCTTTACTTTCCCAATGGGAAGAAGCGGAAATCATTGAACCGTAATCTGTAGCGGCGAATGAAGGGCATTGAGGAACTCATCGATCCTCAACTGCCATTCTTGCTGCGTTCTTACATCATACGCACTCCACGCACTCCCGAAATAATAAGTGTACTTTTCCTTGTCCTTCAGTCCTTTAACGACTCCGATAGCATGACCCTCAATGCCATTCTCTGGCTTTGCATACATTAATTTACGAGTCTGGGCACCATTGGGGAACAAAGCAGCCACATAAATTTGGAAATTATGGCGGTCTGGACCGTCAGTAGGGTCGGCATACTGAACAAATTCCTTTCCCAAAACAACGCTTTCCTTGTCATCAGAATGAATGACGACTCCAGAACAGAATGTGGCTGGCTTTGACAATCCTTCATACCAGACAGTCATTTTATTGAAATTAGAGCCTTTATCCAAACTGATCAGACGGTGTTCTGTCACGCTGTCATTCCTCACCTTTTCCTTTCCATACACCAAATCAACTGTGAAGCGCAAGGGACCATTGTCCAAGATATCATAATCCTTGTAACAATAAGGGAGAATCAGCTTTTCCCCATCCATCAAGGCAGGCGTACCGCAGCCCAAGCTCGGACCGACATTATAGCAATCCAGTCCGGTACCATGGTCAAGATGGAAAGATGTATTCAAGCCGTATTCTTTTGCCTCTTGCATCTTCCCTTTTTTACGCAATTCCTTCAGGTGAACCCAAGCATAGTCGTTCTTAAGATAACGCTCCCCAACATCCAGGTCTGACGTGTTTTTTGTCCATACATCAATACCGAAAGAACGCTCACCGGTCTTTTGCAACGCCGGCCCATATACTCGATAGGCCCCCCGGTCATTCTCCCAAGCAATATCATCCTTGCGATCTGGATACATCCGACCATACACCCATACTTTCATCTGTTTAGGCGTACCTTTAGTCACGAGAAACTTCATCGTCCCAGACGGGCGCACAGCTGCATCAATCAGCAATTTCTTATCGTACGTAATCTGATAGTCTACTTGTTGACCGATGGGATTCTTAACGACAAAGGTTTCGCCTTCCTTGAGCCCAAGCTTATCAGTAACAGTCTTCAGGTCTACTTCTATCACCTCCTGACGTTGTACTTTTTCTTGGTTCCTGACAGATATTGTAACATCACCTGCCCATACGTCCATTTGTGCCATGATGATGGCAAGCCCTATAACGAGAGTTTTCTGCATATACCTCATTTTCTATCCCTCAATTAAAGATTTTTCTGGAAGAAATCCGCCACTTGCCGGAAGAGGTGGTTCCTTGTATTACCCCCATAGATCCCATGATTCCGGTTGGTATAATAGTTTTCCTTAAAGTCCTTGTCTGCCTGTACCAATGCCTCAGCATACTCAAAGGTGTTCTGAGGATGGACATTATCGTCGGCAACACCATGACAGATCAGGAGAGCTCCATGCAATTTCCCCGCACGAGTAATGGCATTGTCATCATATCCTTCTGGGTTCTCCTTGGGCGTACGCATATAACGCTCCGTATAAATACTGTCATAATAGCGATAACTGGTAGGAGGCGCAATGGCTACACCACATTTAAAGACGCCACGACCCTCACTCATGCTCATCAGCGTACAGAAGCCTCCGTAACTCCATCCCCAAATGCCGATACGATTCTTATCCACATAAGGCAGCTTACCTAAGTAAAGGGCTGTCTCCACTTGGTCTTTTGCCTCTAAATTACCTAAATGGAGATAGGTACACTTCTCAAATTCTGCACCACGACCTCCGGTACCACGACCATCGACGCAAACAACGATATAGCCTTGCTGGGTCAGATAATCATCATAAGCGTAACCGCCACTCGACCCTGCGCCCCATTGGTTCAAGACCTGCTGAGAACCAGGACCACTGTATTGATGCATGATCACGGGATACTTCTTGTTGGGATCAAAGTCAACTGGCTTAAGCATCCATCCATCCAATTTGATCCCTTCAGAAGTGGTAAAGGAGAAAGGAACCCTACTTGCGAATCCTGCCTGTGCGACCTTTTTCTTCAGTTCCGCATTGTCCTCAAGGACTTGTAACTGCTTACCATCATTGTTGCGTAAAGTGTACACATAAGGTGTATTATAGTCACTCCATGTATTGACAAAATAGCTGTAGTCGCCAGAGAATACGGCATGGTTTACGCCCTCCCTGTCCGTAAGACGCTCTATTTTCCCATTCCGATGGGATACATAGATCTGACGATCATGAGGATTCAAGGCGGCTGCCTGATAATACACGTCACCGGTCTGTTCATTCATCCCATATACTGCCGTGATATCATAATTGCCATCACCAATCTTACGCTGTACTTGACCCGTCATATTATATAGGTAGAGATGCATATAGCCATCACGGTCACTTGGCAGAAGAATGCTGTTTTTACCTACGATAACATTGCTCAGGACCTCCTCCTTCACATATTTTGGCACACTTTCTTTGATGAGGAGTTGTGCGACTGTGCTTCTTGGATTGACCTGATAGATATTCAACGCATCCTGATGACGGTTCATGGTATAAACGAGAATCTTGGCTGGGTCAGTCGTTGGGATGATCCTGGGCATATAGCCATCCGCATCCAATGGCACTTGTAATTGACGTGTCTGGTGCGACTTGATATCATAACTCCATGCCGAAACTTTCGAATTGTCTTCTCCCGCGTTCGGATACTTATAGGTATATAACCCAGGATAATCAGCATATTCCTTTCGCACGGGATCCATGCCTTGAAACAGTTGCAGGGAATAGGACTTCACCTTTGACTCATCATATTTAATCCAACAAATCTGAGTGCCATCTGCAGTAAAGCAAAGGGCCTTGTTAAAACTAAATTCTTCTTCATTCACCCAATCTGGAATACCATTGATGATTTCATTGAACTTGCCATCCTGCGTGACCTGACTCTCAGCATTGTCATACAATAACTTCACCAAATAGATGTTATTCTCACGGACAAAAGCAATTTGCTGCCCATCTGGCGACCAAGTAGGAACCTGCTGCGGTCCTCCATCTGACAATCTCTCCAACTTCCTGCTTGCTATCGTATAGATATAGCAAACCGCTGTATAGGAACGACGGTAAATAGCTTTCCGCTGTGTAAGGATAATCATGCGCTTTCCATCCGGGGAAGGAATGTAACCGTCTACTTGGTCGATTTTATCTCCCATCGTATTGTTCACATCAAACAAGACCGCAGTCTGCTTGCCTGTCTTAAAAGAATACTGCACGATCTTCTTCCCTCCCTCTGTAATCTCAGCATACTGATCAGTACCTTGAATGGGGATCATACCCGAGATTCCTTTGGTACGAAACTCACCGTCCACAATCGACTTGATGTCCAGCTTCTGAACTGCCAAGGCAGAGGAAGCCATGAGAAGAGCTGCACACATTGCCAATAATTTGTTCATAATCTTAGTCTTTTTCTTGATAACGATATGCAAAGATAAATAAAAAAACGTACTTTTGCAAAAGAAATGGAACATTATTATAACGACTTTGGCTCATGGATTCGAAGAAAGCTTCCCTATCGGGTGCAGAAGATCTCCATTGATGCCGGATTCTCTTGCCCTAACCGTGATGGGAGAATCGGAAGGGGAGGCTGTACCTATTGTAATAACAGGAGCTTCAACCCTGTCTACTGTGACCGTAAGAAATCGGTTACTGCACAACTAATAGAGGGAAAGCAATTCTTCTCGCATAAATACCCGGATATGAAATACCTGGCTTATTTCCAGGCATTCACCAATACATACAAACCTATTGAGGAATTAAAAGCATTGTATGAAGAAGCATTAGAGGTCGAGGATGTCGTAGGAATCGTCATCGGGACACGCCCTGACTGCGTAAATGATGAGATACTGGATTATCTGGAGGGGTTAAGCCATCGCACTTTCGTGATGGTAGAATATGGCATAGAAAGTGCCAATGATGAAACTTTGCGGCGCATCAACCGAGGACATGACTTCGCTTGTAGTCGGAAAGCTGTGGAAGACACCCATCGGCGAGGGATCATCACCGGAGGACACATCATCCTTGGATTGCCCGGGGAAGATGCTCAAGAAAGCCTCCGGCAAGCTCCCATCATCTCTTCCCTCCCACTCGATGTCCTGAAAATCCATCAGATGCAGATCATCCGGGGGACCGAACTTGCCAGAGAGTATGCTTTGCATCCTTTCCATGTTTATTCCGTAGATGAATATATGGACCTGATCATCAAATACATCCATCTCCTTCGAAAGGATTTAGTACTTGAGCGCTTCGTCAGCCAGTCACCTGCCGACATGCTCATTGCGCCCAAATGGGGACTAAAGAACTATGAGTTCACCCACCTCCTTCTCCAAAAGATGAGAAAAGAACCATGATTCGCCCTATCTTACGCGGGTCACGGTGACCGGGTTTAGCAACTCTTTCTTCCATGTCTCTAAGAAATGAAACCAGTCCTCCGCACGATGATAACCAAAGTCTTCGTTATCACTACAGAAGGCAATGTCGTATTGCAGGACATCATGTGGTGTATTGACCACAAAAGCGTAGTTGTCTTGGTTGGCAGCTTGCTCACTAACAATCTCCCGTGGTGGAATACAAATGCCCAGCCCGACTGTTTCCCGCTTCCAGTTGATGGTATCTCCCAACCCTGCAGGCCAGTCGGTACCCCAACACCCACGCAATCCTGCATGGTCGGAATATTCCTGTGATCCCTTGACATTGATGATGCCTGTAGCAAACCTCAGGTCGGGAACATTCCGAGAAAAGCTTGCCGTAACGTGCACATCCCGATGTCCGGCATAGAGGACATAACGAATCACCATGGTAACAGGATCTTTCTGAGGATCAGCCTTCCATTGGTTGTCCTCTACTTCTACGATGGAACGCACAGGACCCGAAGCGACAATCCGCTGAGTTCGGTATTTGACATCGGCAAGAGGCTTTGGCGCTTTGCCATCCCAACCTCTCAAGGCACCTAATCCAAAGGTATTCCCTACCCAGAGCACATCATCTCCATATCCTTTTGCCTTTTGTGCTTGGTCAGTATAGAATTGAGTCTCCTTGATTTCCAGTTGACGGTGGAATTTCCCATAAAGATCTATGGTCTGGCGCGGATCGAAATAAATGCGAAACCCCACGAGCTCACTCTCAAAAGCTACTCCATGATGGTGTTGGATATGATAAGAATTGGCATGACCGTCAACAGTCAGAGCCTTGATATAATAATCTTGCTTGTTCTTACCCTTTACTCCTGGGTTCCGCAGTACCATCTCCGCATAGGTACGTGGCTGATAAACGGGTTCATTACCAGTCTTATATAATTGGATAGAGAATTTTTTCCGCTCATATTTTTTCAGGTCTGTCACGAAGCACAGCTCGTCATAGCACCCGTCTTGATTGAGATCGTCTAACTGTGATGGTACTTCTATACCATTTTCCATGACCACTGCGTGATGAATGTGCCCCCCATAGGGCATAAGACGAATGACTACAGGAGCAGACTTCCGCTCAATGTTAGAGTTGTTTTTCACGGAATATTCCACCGTCGTTTGCGCTGATGCCATGAAAAAGCCTGCAAATAAGAAAGACGCAATAAATAATCGTTTGATCATCCTCGATTAAATTTTATGTAGTTTTATTGCACAAAGATAGTAATATGTGCGAAAATCCGACTAAAATTTCAACAATTTAAAGTTAAATGTGACTTTTTTAGCTAATAATTTATTTTTTTTAGCAGATTATTTGGTTTTTAAAATGTTTTTTAGTACTTTTGCATTGCAACTCAAAAAGAAGGGTATTAGTGAAAAAGATATACGGTCTATTATTTCTTTCAATGGTTCTCTGCATGGCGTGTGAGTTTAAGTTCAAGCCAAACGAGAATGACGGTCAGAACACTCCTATTGAAGTGAGGCGTTATGATCGACTGGAGAGTCGTTATCTTACCACAGGGGATTTCTCAGCATTGCAGGAGATGAATACTGAATACCCGCTTGAGACCCGTACCCTGATCGAGAAGGTGCTCCAGATTGGGACCGTTGACGATCCTGAAATCAGCACGAAGTTCTTGCGTTTCTATCAAGACTCCATCCTACAATCCCTGATCACGAATTGTGAGACAGAATATGCCAACATGGATGACATCAACCAACAGTTGAATGATGCCTTCGACCAATTGCAGAAATGGCTGCCCGACTTGCCACGCCCCATGGTTTATACGCAGATCACATCATTCGACCAAAGCATCATTATTGGTGAAAAGACCATTGGCATCTCCCTTGATAAGTATATGGGTGAGAACTATCCCCTCTATAAGAAGTATTATACTTATGAACAGATGAAGACCATGACGCGCAAGTACATTGTCCCGGATTGCCTGAGCTTCTACCTGCTGAGCCTGTATCCCATGGAGAATTTCGATTCCCGGCCTCAGCTCGAAAAGGACTTGCACATGGCGAAAGTATTATGGGTGGTCAATGAAGCGATGGGCGTCCAGTTCTTCAAGTCGAAATATACAGCACTCGTCAATCGTTATATGCACCGCCATCCAGCCACGACCATCGCCCAATTATTGGCTCTTGACGATTACCGGGACTTCACGTAATCCTCTTTTTCCCCATTGGCCGACAGCAGCACGACACCATCTTTGTCAATCTGGCAACTTATCGAACGTGCGATTGCCCTTCACATAGTATTGCCAGAGAATGCTGAATGCCTTCCGCTCTGGGACGGGAGCCACCACTCTTGCCTTCTGGATCCTCTCACGGTCAGCCTTAAAGTCAGGCAACCACTTCCGAAAAGCATGGCGCGCCTTGAAGATTGCCTTGAAATCCCCGAGGTTACGGTTCAAGATCAAGGTCTCCCAAGCTGCTAAATAATCTAAGAACCAACGCACGCGCATCACCTTTCCCAACTCTTCCTCAGGTAAATTCTTATATAACATGGTCAGGTTATTCCGGAAATTCAGAAACGTCTTCTTAGGATTTCCCTTTGGCAACGTTCCTCCTCCAACATGATATACCTCACTGTCCGGGATACAATATATTTTCCGTCCCATCAAGCGCAAGCGCCAACACAAGTCGATCTCCTCGTTATGGGCAAAGAACCGGCGGTCCAATCCTCCTGCCGCCCAATAATCCTTGCTACGGATCATCAGGCATGCTCCCGTCGCCCATAACACTTCCGTGCTATAGTCATACTGTCCGTTGTCCTGCTCCACGACATCAAAGATGCGACCACGACAAAAAGGATAACCATACTTATCTAAGAACCCACCAGAAGCACCCGCATATTCGAAGCTGTCCTTGTCTACCTCCGAAAGTAGTTTCGGCTGGCAAGCCGCTGCTTCCGGATGGCTGTCCATGAACTCAATCAAGGGTGTCAACCATTCATGGGTCACTTCCACATCACTGTTCAGTAATAGATAATATTCTGCATCGATCTGCCTCAATGCCTGGTTATACCCTTCGGCAAATCCCCAGTTCCTATCCAACAAAATAGTCTTGCACTCCGGATACTTCCTTCTGACCAAATCCATGGAATCATCGGTTGAGGCATTATCCGCAATAAACACCGTTGCATCCCTCCGGGAGTATTCTAAGACAGCAGGGAGATACTGCGCCAACATCTTCACCCCATTCCAATTGAGTATGACAATCGCTAACTTCATCCTTGACATTTATTCTATGTTGACCTTCAGGGCTGTCTTGTCATGATTGAAATCACCCAACCTGACCGTGATCAGCTCATTATCGTATTCCTCTCTTGCCTGCACGGCCGGCAGTTCCACCCGAATATAATTACGGGTAAAACCATGCATGACCTTCCCTTTAGGTGCCTTTTCGAAGAGGACCTCAGCTTGTTCACCCACATGGGCCGCATAAAAGGCATGCGTCTTCTCATCCGAGAGAGCCAGCAATCGCTTCGACCGGACCTTCTTGTCAGCATCTTTCACTACATAAGGGATTGCAAGGGCTGACGTTCCCGGGCGCTCGCTATAAGGGAAGACATGCAGTTGCGTCACGTCTAACCCTTTCAGGAAATCATAGCATTCCTCAAAATATTCCGGGCGTTCACCCCGACAGCCCACCATGACGTCCACGCCAATAAAGGCATCTGGCATCTTCTCCTTGATTAGATGGATCTTATGGGCAAACAAGGCCGTGTCATAACGCCTGTGCATGAGCTTCAGCACGGCGTCAGAACCGCTCTGCAACGGAATATGGAAATGAGGCATGAAAGCCCTGCTATGGGCACAATAGTCAATCAATTCATCTGATAGCAAGTCAGGTTCAAGACTGCTAATCCTAAACCGACGGATCCCTTGCACTTGGTCGAGTGCTTTCACCAAATCCAAAAAGCGCTCATGGGTGGTCTCGCCAAAGTCACCAATATTCACGCCGGTCAGCACAATCTCCTTTCCTCCCTCACGAGCGGCTTGCTCAGCCTGCTCCACCAATGAGGCGATGGATGGATTACGGGAAAATCCTCGGGCGTAAGGTATCGTACAGTATGTACAGAAGTAGTTGCATCCATCCTGCACCTTCAGGAAATAACGGGTACGGTTGCCACGCGAACAGGATGGTGAGAACGTCGTGATTTCCTTTGTCTTGACATGATGGAATTCTGCTTCTTCCGCATCGCCAGTTTCTCCACATTCTAAGTACTTACTCCATGCGTCGCTGAGATACTGGATCAGGTGAGCCTTCTCGTTACTCCCCAAGACCAGATCAACGCCAGGAATCCTTGCGACAGTATCAGCTTCCAACTGAGCATAGCAACCCGTCACCACCACGAAGGCATCCGGATGTTCCCTTACCATACGATGAATGGTCTGACGACACTTATGGTCGGCAACCTCCGTTACCGAGCAAGTGTTGATCAGACATAAATCCACGTGCTCGCCTTTCTCGGCAGTACGGACTCCCATGCCCTGCAACATTTGTCCAAACGTAGAGGTCTCAGAAAAATTCAACTTGCAGCCCAAGGTAAAATAAGCAGCTGTCTTGCCTTGAAAGGCAGATGTATTGATCATAAACGTTATACCTTATTATATATAGATGCAAAGGTACTGTAAATCCAGTGAAGAACAAAATAAACTTGTTGGTTTTTTATTCTCACACTCCAAAGACACCCATGCCCAACCGGGAAGTCACGTCCCCTATCATCCCCCATCACCCAAGACCATATCCCACCTGTTTTTTAGGTTTCATTGAGCTGCCTAAAATATTTAACTTTTGTTTAATATATGCAAACCGTTGATTATCAGTGCGTTACAAAAAAGTTACATTTCGGACGAAAAAAAGTCGGTAAAAAATGAACAACATATCGAAAAAATACTTACCTTTGCAACGTTTTAATAAACAAATGATTGTTTTACAGATTTAAAAAGCAAAGAAAATGAAAAAATTAGTTTTTATGTTCGTAGCTATTGCAGCTATCTCTTTCGCATCTTGTGGTAACAAAACAGCAGCTCCTGCAGCAAACGCTGACTCTGATACAGCAGTTGTTGACAGCGCAGCTGATTCTACAGCCGTTGATTCTGCAGCAACTGACACAACTAATGCACAGTAATAAATAGCTCGAACTGAAAAATGAGAGATTGCCGCTGGAATTCTTTCCAGCGGTTTTTTTATGCTTTCTCGCATCGGTTTCTCACCCAATATAATGGCACATTGATCCACTAAAATGCAGGAGATGACCTTTCGAACTTCAGGAGATAACCTTTTAGGCTTCAATAGATGGCTTTTTGAGCTCCATTAGATGACCTTTTACAAGGCGGGAGATGACCTCTTGCAAAGGAGCTGAATACAAAGGAGATCGAGAAAGGCAATATCCCATCCAATAGAAAAGGAAAAGGTCCGCTTGCAATAACTGCAAGCGGATCTTTTTCTTATACGTTCAGACTTCAAATCCTTAGTATTCTGCCCATGATTTAATGTCTATCTCATCCAAGGATAAGGTACAGAAAGCATTGATGAACGCACTTGCCAAACGGCTATTCGTGATCAATGGGATGTTCAAGTCGATGGCAGCACGGCGGATCTTATAACCGTTGGTCAACTCCCTTGGTGTCAAGTCCTTTGGGATATTCACCACCATATCTATCTTCTTCTGGTGCAGCATGTCAAGTGCCTGCGGCTGCTTGCCCTCCTCAGACGGCCAATACACCCGTGTGTTCTCCACTCCATTCTCCGTCAGATACTTGGAAGTACCTCCCGTGGCATAAAGTTCATATCCATGCTTAACCAACATCTTGGCTGCATCCAACATGTCTGCTTTCTGCTTTGCGCCACCAGTAGAGAGCAGCACAGTATGCTTGGGGATCCGTTGACCTACGCTCAGCATGCTCTTGAGCAAAGCTTGGTTGGTATCATCTCCTAAGCATCCCACCTCTCCTGTTGAGGACATGTCCACGCCTAAGACCGGATCAGCTTTCTGGAGGCGATTGAATGAGAATTGGCTGGCCTTGATCCCGACATAATCCAGGTCGAAGAGATTCTTATTCGGCTTCTCGACAGGCACTCCTAACATCACCTTTGTGGCCAAATCAATCAAGTTGAGCTTCAAGACCTTGCTTACGAAGGGGAACGAACGAGAGGCCCGGAGGTTGCACTCAATCACCATAATGTCATTGTCGCGTGCCATATACTGGATGTTGAATGGACCGCTGATATGCAAGTCCTTGGCGATCTGTCGACTGATCCGCTTGATCCTGCGCACCGTCTCCACATACAACTTCTGTGGTGGGAACTGGATTGTGGCATCGCCAGAATGCACGCCGGCGAACTCAATATGCTCAGAGATAGCATATGCCAGGATGTCTCCATTCTTTGCCACAGCATCCATCTCGATCTCCTTGGCATGTTCTATGAACCGGCTGACGACGACGGGATGGTCCTCGCTGACATTTGCAGCCAACTTCAGGAACCTCTCTAACTCCTCATGATTGGAGCAGACATTCATCGCAGCCCCTGACAAGACGTAAGAAGGGCGCACCAGGACGGGGAAGCCCACCTTGTCGATGAACCGGTTGATATCCTCCATGGTCGTCAACGCGCTCCATTCCGGTTGGTTGATGCCATTCTTTGAAAGCATGGTAGAGAACTTAGCTCGGTCCTCTGCATTGTCGATGTCCTTCGCCGCAGTACCGAGGATGGGGACATTCTGCTCATCCAAGCGCATGGCTAAGTTGTTAGGGATCTGCCCACCTGTAGAAACGATGACCCCATAAGGATGCTCCATGTCGATGATATCCATGACACGCTCGAATGTCAACTCATCGAAATAAAGGCGATCGCACATGTCATAGTCGGTGGAGACCGTCTCCGGATTATAGTTGATCATGATCGAGCGGTAGCCTTCCCGGCGGATGGTGTGCAAAGCCTGTACCCCGCACCAGTCGAACTCAACGGAACTGCCGATGCGATAAGCCCCCGATCCCAGCACGATGATGCTCCGCTTGTCGTCCTCGAAGGAGATATCGCTCTTCACACCTGCATAAGTGACGTACAGATAGTTTGTCTGGGCAGGATATTCAGCAGCAAGCGTATCAATCTGCTTGACGACAGGAAGGATACCATAGCTCTTCCGCAGATGGCGGACGACAAGCATGGCCTTATGCATGTTGCCCAATTCCTGTTCGAGGCCTACGGCACGGGCGATCTGGAAATCAGTGAACCCATACACTTTTGCCGTGCGCAGCAAGTCCTTGCCCAGCACATTGATGCTTGTACACCTACGCAACTGCTCATCGATGTCAATGATATGCTTCAGCTTTTGCAAGAACCATTTGTCAATCTTCGTCAAGTCGTAGATCTGGTCGATGGTATAGTTCTTGTGCAAAGCTTTTGAGATGACAAAGACACGCTTGTCCGTAGGCTCTCTTAAAGCCTCGTCAATATCATCGATCTCAAGCTCCTTGTTCTCCACAAAACCGTGCATGCCCTGCCCGATCATGCGGAGCCCTTTCTGGATCGCCTCCTCGAAGTTGCGCCCAATCGCCATGACCTCCCCGACAGACTTCATGCTGGATCCCAGTTCCCGGTCAACGCCCCGGAACTTGCTCAGATCCCAACGAGGGATCTTGCAGACCACATAGTCGAGGGCAGGCTCGAAGAAGGCGCTTGTCGTCTTGGTAACAGAGTTCTTCAGCTCGAACAATCCATATCCCATACCTAATTTAGCAGCCACGAAAGCCAGAGGATAGCCTGTCGCCTTAGATGCCAATGCCGAAGAACGGCTGAGCCGTGCATTGACCTCGATCACGCGGTAATCCTCGCTTTTCGGGTCAAAGGCATACTGAACATTGCATTCACCCACGATTCCGATATGACGGATAATCTTGATAGACAAGGCCCGCAGCTTATGATACTCACTATTGCTAAGCGTCTGGGACGGCGCGATGACAATACTTTCGCCGGTATGGATACCTAAAGGATCAAAGTTCTCCATATTGCAGACCGTGATACAGTTGTCATACCGGTCGCGCACCACCTCATATTCTATTTCTTTCCAACCCTTCAAGCTCTTTTCCACGAGAACCTGCGGGGAGAAAGAGAATGCTTTCTCAGCCAATTTGTTCAGTTCCTCCTCATTGTCGCAGAAGCCACTGCCCAGTCCGCCCAAAGCATAAGCGGCACGGATGATCACAGGATAACCTAAGTCGGAGGCAGCCTTACGCGCCTGTTCTATATTCTCGCAAGCCTCACTCTTGATCGTCTTGACATCAATCTCCTTCAGCTTCTCCACGAAGAGCTCACGGTCTTCCGTATCCATGATCGCCTGCACAGGCGTACCCAACACCTTTACGTGATATTTCTCGAGCACTCCACTCTTGTATAGCTGAACGCCACAGTTCAGGGCAGTCTGCCCACCGAACGACAACAGGATCCCATCTGGGCGTTCCTTCTCGATGACACGTTCTACGAAATAAGGCTGTACAGGCAGGAAATAGATCTGGTCGGCTACACCCTCAGAGGTCTGCACAGTAGCGATGTTCGGGTTGATGAGCACTGTATAGACGCCCTCCTCACGCAAAGCCTTCAACGCCTGAGACCCAGAATAGTCAAACTCACCGGCTTCGCCGATCTTCAAAGCTCCTGACCCCAGAAGCAATACCTTCTTTATATTTTCGTCTTTCATTGCTTGTCTTATTTAAGTGTTTCTACAAACTTGTCGAACATGAACTCCGTGTCCACCGGTCCCGCGCATGCCTCAGGATGGAACTGAGAAGAGAACCAAGGATTCTCCTTATGCCGGATACCCTCATTGGAGCCATCATTCATATTGACGAACAGCTCTTCCCAGTCCTTGCCCAAAGTCTTGGCATCTACGGCATAGCCGTGATTCTGGCTCGTTATATAGCAATGATCCGTTCCTACCAAGCGTACGGGCTGGTTATGGGAACGATGCCCATATTTCAGTTTATAGATCGTAGCGCCCCCTGCCTTACCTAAGAGTTGGTTCCCCATGCAGATTCCACAGATAGGTTTCCTGCTCATGCTCATCTGCTTACGGATGATGTCAACCGCATCCACACACATATCAGGGTCACCAGGTCCATTGGCGAGGAACAGTCCGTCAAAATCCATGCCTGTATAATCATAATTCCAAGGCACCCGGATGACTTCCACTCCTCGTTTGATCAGGCAACGGATGATGTTAGCTTTCACGCCACAATCGACGAGAACCACCTTTTTGCCCGCGCCCTCATTATAAGTAATGACAGTTTTCGTGCTCACTTGGTCGACAAAGTTAACCCCCTCGTAGTGAGCTTCAGGAATATTGTCAGGCTCGTCATCGAACAAGATCTTGCCCATCATCACGCCATGCTCCCGCAAGACCTTGGTCAGCTCTCGGGTATCAATGCCCGTGATGCCAGGGACCTTCTCCCGCTTCAACCAATCGCCCAGGCTTTCCACAGCGTTCCAATGGGAATACTGCTCACTATAGTCAGCCACGATAATGGCTGAAGCATAGATCTTGTCACTCTCCATGAAAGTAGGAATGCCATTCTCCTCAAAAGTGAAAGGAGGCACGCCATAGTTGCCCACTAAAGGATACGTGAGCGTCATCAGCTGACCAGCATAAGAAGGGTCGGTCAGGCTTTCTGGATAACCCATCATTGCCGTGTTGAAGACCACTTCACCTGCAACAGGAGCATCATATCCAAAACTCTTTCCGTAGAATTTGGTCCCGTCAGATAAGACAAGCGTTACATTTTTCATGTCTATATATTATTTTATGGATTCATATTAGAACTTTTGTTCAAACTGGTATACAGTCTCGATATAATTGATAAAGGCCTGGTTACACAGTTTGGTACCACCTGGCGTAGGGTATTTCCCTGTAAAATACCAATCACCCTTATGGTTCGGGACTGCCTCGTGTAAGCCTTCTATCGACTGGTACACAATGTCGATAGGCGTTTCCATCCCTTCCGGGCGCAGCATATCTACGATCTTCCGATTAATTTCCTCAACCGTGAAGGGCTTATAGATATTGCGGACCTGGTTTTGCATGGCAGCCTTGGGCTTATCCATCTCAGCCTTGCATTGACGATAAGTATCATCCAACAACTGATACATGCCCCTTTCTTTGAGCAGTTCGATCGTTGCCCTGAACACGCAGAACTCTTCCAACCGGGGCATGTCTATTCCATAATAGTCAGGATACCGGATTTGGGGAGCACTGCTGACAATGACAATCTTTTTCGGATGCAGCCGGTCCAGGATGCGCAGGATGCTTTCCTTTAATGTCGTCCCCCTAACGATACTGTCATCAATGATCACGAGATTGTCAACATAGGGATGCAGGCTCTCATAAGTAATGTCATAGACGTGAGAAGCCAAATCATTGCGTTTGTTCCCTTCCGTGATGAAGGTACGGAGCTTAATGTCTTTCCAAGCCACTTTCTCGGAGCGAACATATTCATGTACGATATCAGACAGTTCCTGGCGTGTCGGCTTATGGTCGAAAGCTAAGATCTTGTCTACCTTCTTCTCATTCACATACTTCTTGAATCCATGCAGCATCCCATAGAAAGCCACTTCTGCCGTGTTAGGGATAAAGGAGAATACCGTATGTTCCGTGTCATTGTCGATTGCTTTCAGAATAGGCTTGGTGAGCTGTTCGCCCAACCGTTTCCGCTCTTTATAGATGTCTCGGTCGGAGCCCCTGCTGAAATAGATCCGCTCGAAAGAACAAGCCGAGTCGCCTCGTTGCTGGAAGATCTGCTCAATGGAGCATTCCCCATTCTTCTTGACCAAGAGAGCCTGACCAGGCTTCAATTCCTGAATATCCTCGCATTCCAAGTCAAAGGTTGTCTGAAGGACCGGACGCTCACTTGCCAAGACCACGATCTCATCGTTCTTATAATAAAAGGCAGGTCGGATGCCCCATGGATCCCTCATGGAGAACATCTCCCCACTCCCTGTAATCCCACAGACGACATACCCGCCGTCAAAGTCAGCCATACTTGTTTTCAGCACATTGCTCATCTTCACATGGTCTTCAATATAGCGGGTGATATCCGTATCGACCAATCCACGATGCTGTGCTTCCACGAAATTACGTTCCACTTCCCGGTCAAGGCGATGCCCCATCCGCTCCAGCATGATATAGCTATCACTATAGATACGAGGGTACTGGCCTTGCTGGGTCAGCTTATGGAAGATCTCATCGATATTGGTCATATTGAAATTGCCACAGATGCACAGGTTCTTAGCTCTCCAGTTGTTTCTCCTGAGAAAAGGATGCACATATTGGATACCTTTCTTTCCCGTGGTGGAATAGCGCAGATGCCCCATATACAGTTCGCCCACGAAAGGCAGGTTCTTCTCTACGAAGCTGACATCAGCGAGCTGCTCTGGAGAATAATCCTTGAAATGCTTATGAACAGAATAGAAAATCTCGGTAATGGCATTAGATCCTTCCGCGCGTTCCCGGAACATATATTCATGCCCTGGGTCGCTATCTAATTTCACACATGCCAAACCTGCTCCTTCCTGCCCACGGTTATGTTGCTTCTCCATCATCAGATAGAGTTTGTTCAGACCGTACATCCAAGTGCCATACTTCTGTTTATAATATTCCAAAGGCTTAAGCAACCGAATGAGTGCCACACCGCATTCATGCTTTAATGGTTCCATATTGCAATGATTTTATTTTGTACGTGTATGAGTAAACAAAAAAGATGAGAGAAGGATCACACAAGCAATGTCGCTTACCTCTATCTCTCATCTTCTCATAGTTCATTAAATTGTCTAACTCCTTTATCGTCTTACCTTAAAATATTCACAACCAAAGAGGCGACCGAAGTAACTATCCCGACTGCAGACAGCCAAAGAGAAGTCGACTGACCAATCTGAGAATTCTTTGCCTTGATACTGTTGGGCTCAACATAAACGATATCGTTCTGCTGCAAATAATAATAAGGAGAACTGATAATGTTCGCATCATTGAGGTTCAGGCGATGGAAGCTCTTCTCGCCCTGTGCATCTTCCCTGATCAGCAATATATTATCGCGCTTACCATAGATCGTCAGATCACCTGCCTGCGCAAGGGCTTCGATGATGCTCATCTTCTCTGTCGTGACTGGAACTACCCCCGGGTTATTGACCTCACCAGTCACCGTAACGCGATAGCTTGCCATCCGGACTGTCACGACTGGGTTCTCTGTCTTGGCAAGATAAGGACGAACCTTCTCTGTGATCAAATCCTCGCATTGATTCTTCGTCATTCCCTGCACATGGAGTTTCCCGATGACCGGGAAATTAATATTTCCCTGATTGTCAACCAAGTAAGTTTGCATGGTAGAGCTTCCTGTTGAAATCCGACCATCTGTGCCCATCGTGCTGGACACAGAGAGATTAAAGGGAGAGGCTGCCGCAGGGTTAGTCGTGTTGACCGTGATCGTCAAGATGTCTTTCGGCATAATCTTGGCATCATACAATCCTTTAGACGCGGACATGTCAACGAAATCAGCATTCTGGAAATAGGCAATCTTCTTGCTTCCTGAGCAACTGCCCATAAGCAGGATCATTGCCACCAAGACAAATGGAATCAATAATTTCTTCATACTAAGCGACGATATATCGTTAAAATCACTGCAAAATTACCTCTATTTTTTGAGAACTGCAAATATTTAACGAATTATTTATAGTCTGGCATTCTCGCCATCTTTGGATGATGGGTCCATTCCTCGTCCTGACCCTGTCAAGAGCTCTGATACTTTCCCGTGGTCAGTCATGAGATTTCCAGTGGAGAAAGGGAGGCATCGAAACAGAATTCCCCATGAAAGAACCCTGCCTACTATGCTTTCCAAAGAGAGAAACTATCAACTTGCAAGCTAAAAAGGAAAATAAAAGTCTTTTTATTTTGTTTTCCCGTCACTTTATTGTAATTTTGCAAAAGAAATTATCATTTTAATATTTATGGCGAATAATTTTTTAAAAGGCTTAGGCATTGCCCTCATCACACCTTTTACGAGTGATGGTCAAGTAGACTATCCTGCGTTAAAGAAGTTGATGGAGTATCAGATATCCAATGGTGCTGACTTTTATTGCATTCTTGCAACAACGGCAGAGACTCCTTGCTTGACGAAAGAGGAGAAGCAACATATCAAGGAGTTGGTAGTAGAGATCAATGGCGGTCGCCTTCCCATCCTCATGGGAATCGGAGGGAACAACACTGCTGCCGTAGTGGACGAGATCCAGCATACTGACCTTTCTGGCATTGATGCCATACTAAGTGTTTGTCCTTATTATAACAAGCCTTCCCAAGAAGGATTATACCAACATTTTAAGGCAATAGCAGCCAACAGCCCACGCCCGATCGTTTTGTATAATGTTCCCGGTCGCACAGGTGTGAATCTCAAAGCCGAGACAACCGTACGGATTGCCAACGACTGCCCCAATGTCATTGCGATCAAGGAAGCAAGTGGCAATTTAGAGCAAATCGACGAGATCATCAAGAACAAGCCCGATCGCTTTGATGTCATCAGCGGGGATGATGCCTTAACCTTCTCCATGGTAGCCAGTGGCGCTGCCGGAGTGATCAGCGTGATTGGCAATGCACTGCCTAAAGAATTCTCTCGTATGATCCGCCTTGAGTTCAATGGAGAATATGAGCCAGCACGGAAGATCCACCATAAGTTCACTGAGCTCTACAGTTTGCTCTTCGTCGATGGCAACCCTGCCGGCGTAAAAGCATTGCTCAGCGAAATGGGCATGATTGAGAACCAGCTTCGCCTTCCTCTCGTTCCTACTCGCATTACGACCAAGCAGAAAATGGCGGACATCCTTCAATCACTTAGGATCTAATCTCACACAGGACTTCAGTACGACAGAGATGGACGAACGGAATCGAGACAGAAGGATTATCCATGAGATTACCCCTTTGATGGGAAAAGACGTGCTCTATATTGCCGACAGACGGAAGAAAGAGTTCACCTATCCCATCCATAACCATGAGGTTTACGAACTCAACTTTGTTGAGCATGCTCCTGGCGTGCGCCGCATTGTCGGTGATTCACAAGAAGTAATCGGGGAATATGACTTAGTCCTGATCACAAGTCCGGACCTGGAACATGTTTGGGAACAATATGAGTGCAAGAGTGATCATATCCGTGAAGTCACTGTCCAGTTCGATTTCAAGATAGAGGATGATAATTTCTTCAGCCGCAATCCTTTCGAGTCGATCCGCAAAATGATGGTAGAAGCGCGAAAAGGATTGGCTTTTCCGATGACTGCCATCATGAACGTGTATCACATGATTGACACGCTCAGCAAGATTGAGGATGGGTTCTATGCAGTCCAACAGTTTCTCTCTATCCTTTACGAATTGTCAAAGGTGCCAGGATACCGCACATTGGCCACCAGCAGCTACGCCAAGGTAGCCATTGCCGATGATAGTCGGCGCGTGTTGAAAGTCAAGCAATTTATCAATGACCATTATATGGATGAGATTCGGTTGGCTCAATTGGCAGACATCGCAGGGATGAGTCCAAGTGCTTTTAGCCGATTCTTCAAGATGCACACCGGTCGCAACTTAAGTGATTACATCATTGACATCCGCTTGGGATACGCTGCACGCATGCTCGTAGACACGAATATGAGCATCAGCGAGATTAGCTTCGACTGTGGTTTCAATAATCTCAGCAACTTCAACCGCATCTTCAAGCGCAAGAAAGGGTGTTCTCCCAGCGAGTTCCGCGAGAACTACCACAAGACGAGGATTATCGTTTGAGGAATCATCTCCCCAGGGAAGCCTATCCCCAACCGACTGCTAATGGCTGCCAATATATAAGAATACCATTCCCAACAAAACGAGGGCAAGATCCACGACCTTGCTCTTCAAGTTCTTCTCATGGAAGACAGCTGCCCCAAACAGGAAACTGACGATGACGCTCCCCCGTCGAATCATGGAGACAATGGAGATCCTGGCTCCCGGCAGGCTCAGTGCATAGAAGTAGACGAAGTCTGCGGCACTCAGGAAGACTGATATCCCAATGATGCACCAGTCCCAATGAAAGGCTGTCGTATGCTTTCGCATCGGCAACCACAACAAGACAAGCATCACGCCCATCATAAAGCATTGGTAGATATTGTACCAACTCTGCACCATCATCCGGTCGAGACCTACCCCACCGTCCTCAGGACTTGCCATCAGATATTTATCATAAAGTCCGCTGACCGCACCCAACAGAGCAGCCAAGACAATACAGCCAATCCACTTATTATGCTCAAAGTCTATGCCTTCCTTTCTCCCGCTCTTGGACAACATGAAGAAGGAGACCACTGCAAGTGCAACACCGATCCATTGATAGACATTCAACCGCTCTCCAAATACCAACAGAGCGCCAATCAAGACCATGACCGGACGAGTGGCATTGATAGGGCCGACAATGGTTAGTGGCAAGTGCTTCATCCCAAAATAACCAAAGACCCAAGATGAAAGCACGATGCAACTCTTTAACAAGATGTACTTATGCACCTCCCATCCGCCAGAGGCAGCATGAAAGACAGTTCCATCAAGCAGGGTCGTAGACGACGACAGGATGATAAACGGCAAGAAGATCAAGGAAGAAAACAACGTGTTCAGGAAAAGCACGGGAATCACTGCATTCCCCGACAAAGCTTTCTTCTTGAACGAATCATAAAATCCCAGCAACGCTGCTGAGAGAAAAGCCAACACTAACCACATATCTAATATTCTATCCTTTCCAGGAAAAGGGCATTGCCCGGCATGCTTTCCCCTGCATCCGTACGCCGCTTTCCTTCTACAATCTTATCAAACTCTTCTAAGGTGATCCTGCCCCGCCCCACATCAAACAAGGTCCCCACGATGGCTCTTACCATATTCCGCAAGAAGCGATTGGCAGTAATCGAGAAATACCAAGTAGTGGGAGACGT